>Ga0247608_10000233_pt1 | contig 100918 bp, 96 predicted proteins | sample 176DNAGHGlowgp2_FD_193490 | JGI IMG/M metagenome (GOLD analysis project Ga0247608, IMG submission 193490) | Sheep rumen microbial communities from Palmerston North, Manawatu-Wanganui, New Zealand - 1766 DNA GHGlow gp2 | ecosystem: Host-associated > Mammals > Digestive system > Stomach > Rumen ... | reverse complement strand
TAGGATGGTTGAGCCCAAATGAATTCATAAAAAAGTATAAAAGTCAAGAAGAATCACTTGCAACAATATAGGGTACTCAAACTATATATTTTTCAAAAAAGTGTGACATATGATTGACTAACCTACATCTTTTTCTTTTTGCGAATTCATTTTTTACTTGAAAAACCTTTTCTATTATGATAATATGATAGTAAAAAAGGAGAGAAAAGTTATGGAAGAAATAAAAGATTTTTTTGAAGGAATAATGCAAAATAAAGTAGTTCAAACAGTATTAGTTATTATAATAAGCTTTTTGATATATCGTTTTTTTCATAAAATAATTTTAAAGGGCGAAAAAAATACAAAACTTAATAAATCTATGACAAATAGAGGAAAAACTTATTTTAAATTAATTATAAATATAATAAGATATGTATTTATAATTATTACATTGCTTATTGTACTTCAAATCAATGGTGTTAATGTAAGTTCATTGCTAGCAGGAGTTGGAATATTAAGTGTAATTATAGGACTTGCTGTTCAAGATGCGCTTAAAGATATTATTAGAGGATTTAGTATATTATCAGATGATTATTTTACGGTTGGGGACATTATAAAATATGGAGAAGTAGAAGGAAGAGTGTTATCACTTGGCTTTAAAACAACTAAAATACAAGATATAAAAACAGGTTATATCATATCTATCGCAAATAGAAATATTGAACAAGTTGAGGTAGTATCTAATCTTATATACATAAATATACCGATGCCTTACGAAGTAACAGTAGAAAATGCAGAGAGTGCTATAAATGATATTGTAGAAGACGTTAAATGTAGTAATAATGTAGATGGATGTAGATATATAGGAGTTAATGAATTAGCAGATTCGAGCATAAAATATTTAATTGAAGTAACATGTAAAGCTGACTACAAACTCCAGGTAAGAAGAGATGCATTAAGAAGCATTTTACAAGGACTTGCTAAAAATAATATTAGCGTACCATATAATCAAATTGATGTGCATAATAAATAAAAAAAGTAATATTACAGCAATTTTACAATTATATTAAGTTTTTATAACAATTATTGACAGAAACTAGATAAAATGAGAAAATAAATATGATAAAATATTTTATAATTATAAGGATAAAAATATGAATAAAAAATTAAAATTATTATTAATAGTATTTATAAGTTTTATATTAATATTTTCTACAACAGGATATGCAATAGAAGACAATACTATAAAAATAGAAAAATCCGAAAGCTTTGACAAGTGGGAAAAACTTTCAAAAGAAGAAAAAACTACAACTATTGAACCTTCTTATACAAATATAGATTTAAAAGAAAGTATTAGAAGATCAAAGCTTAATAATTTATTAGGTGGAGAAGCAGAAACTCTAGAGAGCTACTTTAATTTAAGAGAAGAGCTTGATAATAAAATAGTGGTGAAAAAGCAAATATTAAATTCATGTTGGGCGTATTCCTACACTACAGCAATGGAAACAACAATGGCAAGAAAATATAATAAATTTAATCTAGAGTATTCACCAATGCACTTAGAATATAAAACAAAAGAAATTTTTAGTAGAGATGTAGGTTATGGAGGAAATTGCGATATTGCACTAGCATATAGTGCATCTGGATATGGACCTGTATATGAGAGTGATTTTCCATTTTCTGAGGTATATAAAAATGAAAGTTTTGTCTCAAATGTAGAAAGTGAAAAGATAAATATACCTGCAAGAGCGAGAGTAACGGATGCAACTATATTTGCAAGTATTTATAAAGAATATAAAAACGGAACTGTTATATATAAAGATTCAAGTGCATCAGAGGGATATACTGAATATTCAGAAAATGAAGTTAAAGCTATTAGATATTTAATAAAAAAACATATTAAAGAAAACGGAGGAGTATCAGCAACATTTTATCAAGAAAGTGATAGTTATATAGATAAAGATGGTAACTATATAAGTAGTTACTATAATAATGAAACTAATGCATATTGTTGTACAGAGACAGCCGCTCAAAACCATGGAGTGACAATTATCGGATGGGATGATAATTTCAAAAAAGAAAATTTTGTTAGTAATCATCAGCCAATTCATGATGGTGCATATATTGTAGTTAATTCTTGGGGAACGGACTTTGCTGATGATGGCTTTTTCTATGTATCATATGATGACACAGTAATTGAACAGGTAGTTTATGGTGTAGCATCAATAGAACAAAATGCAAAAACATACGATAATATATATGAGCATGACCAGCTAGGAAGAAGCTTTGTACTTCCATTTACTGATGAAACAAGGACATACTATATAGAGAGTGGATATGCAGCAAATGTATTTAGTAGAGAAGCAGTTGAAGGAAAAGAAGAATATTTAACAGAGGTAGGACTTATTTTAGATGCAACACAAGGAATAGAAATCTATGTAAATCCTAATGATGATAACTTAAATAATACTACATTAGTAGCAACTGCAACAGGAAGTAATGCATTAGAAGCAGGATATCATGTTATAAAATTAGCTTCTCCAGTAAAATTGATAGGAACTAAATTTGTAGTAAAGGTAAAATACATTAATTCAGAAAAAAATCTATTGTCAATTGAATGTAATTTATACGACAGTGGAATAACAAATGTACAAAACAATGCATATAATGCAGCAAAATCAAATCCTGGAGAAAGCTTCATCTCTAAAGATGGAATAACATGGAGCGATATGGATGGATATGTATTTGGAGATATAACATTTAAAAATACAAATGCATGTATCAAAGGATTTACAAAATATTCTGCTACTACAATCAGGGTTCCAGTAGAAGAAGTTAGATTAAATAAAAAAAGTATTAATTTAGTAGAAGGAGATAATACTACATTAGTAGCTACAATACAACCAGAAAACGCTACAAATAAAAATGTAATTTGGACATCTTCTGATGAAAGTATTGCAACTGTCGAAAATGGAAAAGTAACAGGAATAAAAAAGGGAAATGCAACAATTAATGTAACTACAGAAGATGGAAGTCTTGTAGATTCTTGTATAGTAACAGTAAATGAAAGAAAAGTAGAACCTACAATAGTATCAGTAACAGGAGTAACACTAAATAAAACATCAGATGAAATGTATGTAGGAGACAGCAGAAATTTAACAGCAACAGTATCGCCAGCAAATGCAACAAATAAAAATGTAAGCTGGACAAGCAGTAATGAAAATATAGCAACAGTATCAAGCACAGGAGTAGTTAAAGCAACGGGACAAGGAACAGCTATTATAACAGTTACAACAGAGGATGGAAACCATAAAGCAACATGTAATGTGATAGTAAAGCAAGTAAAAACAGAAGAACCAGCCGAACCAATAGAACCTACAATAGTATCAGTAACAGGAGTAACACTAAATAAAACATCAGATGAAATGTATGTAGGAGATAGCAGAAATTTGACAGCAACAGTATCGCCAGCAAATGCAACAAATAAAAATATAAGCTGGACAAGTAGTAATGAAAATATAGTAACTGTATCAAGCACAGGGGTAGTTAAAGCAGTAGAAGCAGGAACAGCTACTATAACAGTTACAACAGAGGATGGAAACCATAAAGCAACATGTAATGTGATAGTAAAGCAAGTAAAAACAGAAGAACCAGCCGAACCAATAAAACCTACAATAATATCAGTAACAGGAGTAACACTAAATAAAATATCAGCTGAAATGTATGTGGGAGACAGTACAAATTTAGTTGCAACAGTATCACCTGCAAATGCAACAAATAAAAATGTAAGCTGGACAAGCAGTAATGAAAATATAGCGGCTGTATCAAATGCAGGAGTAGTTAAAGCAACAGGAGAAGGAACAGCTACTATAACTGTTACAACAGAGGATGGAAAATATAAGGCAACATCTGAAATAAAGGTGAAGAAAAAACAACCAGTAACAATATCTGCAACTGGAGTTAAGCTTAACCTACAAAAATCAAGTATTCAAGTGGGTGAAAATACAAACTTAGTTGCAACGATAATGCCTGAAAATGCAAGTAATAAAGAAGTAATTTGGACAAGTAGCAACGAAAGTGTAGCAACAGTATCTAAGCAAGGAATAATTACAACACTAAAAGAAGGAAAGACAATAATAACGGTTACGACAGTAGATGGTAAATATAAGGATTCTTGTGAATTAACTGTTACAAAAAAGACAAACCATGACGATGATATATATAAGGAAGTAAAAGAAGAAGTAAAAGATAACAATAAAGATAACAAAGAAGTTAAAGAAAAAAATGAAATAAAAGAAGATAATACACAAATCATTGGAAAATTACCACAAACAGGAGAAGAAATATTCTTTGAACTTGGTATAGTGATTATATGTGGAATAGCTATAATAAGTTATATAAAATATAGAAAAAATAGAGATATAAAATAGACGAGGCGAGCAGTTTGCTCGCCTTAAATTATAATATAATGCAAATTAATCCTCCGCTTCCTTCATTGACAATTCTTTCAAGTGTTTCTTGAAGCTTTAGTTGTGCATCTTCAGGCATCCTATAAAGCTTATTTTGCAAGCCTTCATTTACAAGTTCATGTAAGCTTTTTCCAAAAATATTGGATTCCCAAATCTTCTTAGGATCATTTTCGAACTCAGAAAGTAAGTAAGTGACAAGCTCTTCTGATTGTTTCTCAGAGCCTACTATAGGGGAAACCTCAGTTGTAATATCTGCTCTTATCATATGTATACTTGGAGCCTTGGCTTTGAGTTTTACTCCGAATCTTGAGCCTTGTTTAACCATTTCAGGTTCTTCTAAGATTAGGTCATCCATAGATGGAGTAACAATTCCATAACCTTTAGCTTTAACTTCTTCTAATGCATAAGCAATTTTATCATATTCTTTTTTAGTCTGTGCAAGAGATGTCATTGTAGCAAATAAATCTCCTTCATTTTCAACAGAAACACCAGTCATTTCAGTCAAAATCTGATAGAAGAGATTATCATTAAGAGCAATATCTACATTTACATTTCCACTACCAAGATTAATCTCATTAAGTTTTGTATTAGATATGATATCAGTGCTTCTAATAGTAGAGACACTATCATCTACCTGTTTCAAAACAGAAATGTTACTAAATGCGTCTTTTATTTCAGAATATAGCTGTTTCTTTAACCAGTGGTCATCACTTAATGTATCAACCCATCTTGGAAGAGTAATATTCATTTGTTCAATAGGAAATTCATACAAAAGCTTACCAAACATGTCATTAATGTCATCTATTGATAAATGAGTACAATCTGTTGGGATAACAGAAACTCCATATTTTTCTTCAAGTCTATTAGCTAATTTTTTTGTATAATCAGAAGTAGGATCATCTGAGTTCAAAACAATTACAAATGGTTTATTTAATTCTTTTAGTTCAGATACAACTCTTTCTTCAGCTGAAATGTAGTCTTCCCTTGGAATATCAGTAATACTTCCATCAGTTGTAACAAGGATACCTATAGTAGAATGCTCTGCAATAACTTTTCGAGTTCCAAGTTCTGCAGCTGTTTCAAAAGGGATTTCTTCATCAGACCAAGGAGTTTTAACCATTCTTGGAACATCATCTTCTAAATACCCAATTGCATTATTAACAAGATATCCAACACAATCTACAAGCCTTGTTTTAAAACGAATATTATCTCCAAGAGTAATTTCAATAGCTTCATTTGGAACAAATTTTGGCTCTGTTGTCATGATAGTACGACCAGCAGCACTTTGAGGAAGCTCATCTTGAGCTCTTTCTCTTTTATACTCATTTTCAATGTTTGGGATAACAAGTAAATCCATGAAATTTTTGATGAAAGTAGATTTACCAGTTCTAACAGGACCTACAACTCCAATATATATATCGCCATCAGTTCTTGACCTTATATCCTGATATAAGCTTAAATTTTCCATTCTTCAACCTCCATATTTAATGTTTGTACACTTATCTAATGTATATTAAAGAAGTATTTTAAATATTACTAAAAAAATAAAATATTCTTAAAATATTCGCCAAGCTCTATCGGGGTAGGACATTTTCTTTCTCCAAGTTTTCGGAAGAAAAGTGCTATCCCTTCGCATGGCTACTTTAGTAGTTGATAATTATATAAAAATAATATATAATATATTAGAAATATAAGTAATGGAGAACTAATAATATGAAAGTTGTTATTGTAGGTGGAGGAGCTGCAGGAATGCTTGCAGGAATTGCATCAGGAAAAGCTGGAAATGAAACCATAGTATTAGAGAAGATGAATAGTGTGGGAAAGAAAATTAGAATTACCGGTAAAGGCAGATGCAATGTTACAAATGCTATAGATATTGAAGAGTTTATAAAAAATATCCCTGGAAATGGTAGGTTTTTATTTAGTGCTTTTCAAAACTTCACAAATCAGGATATAATAAATCTTCTTAAAGAAGAAGGATTAGAAACAAAAGTAGAGAGAGGCAATAGAGTGTTTCCTGTAACAGATAATGCCCAGAGTGTAATAGATGCTATATATAGTAGACTTAAAAAACTAGGAGTTAAAGTTATAACTAATGCAAAAGTTACTGATATAGAGATAGAAGAAAACAGAGCATGTGGAGTTAAAGTTAATATAAATGGTAAAGAAGAAAGAATAAAAGCAGATAAAGTTGTATTTGCAACAGGAGGAGTAAGCTATCCACTAACAGGCTCAACAGGCGATGGACAAAATTTAGCAAAAAAATATGGTCACACTGTAAATGAAATGAAACCAGCACTAGTACCAATGGAATGTTATGAAAAAGAAATATGCAAGGCTTTGCAAGGCCTTAGCCTAAGAAATGTCGAAATAACATTAAAAGATATAGAAAAGAACAAAAAGATTTATGAAGATTTTGGAGAAATGCTATTTACACATTTTGGAGTTACAGGACCTATCATAATTAGTTCTTCATCGCATTTAGTTAGATATAGAAATATAGAAGAATTATTAAAGAATAAAAAGATAGAATTAAGTATTGATCTAAAACCTGCACTAGATACAGAAAAGCTAGACTTAAGAATTAGAAGGGATTTTGAAGAGAGTATTAATAAAAGCTTTAAAAATAGTCTAGATAAACTATTGCCACAAAAAATGATAGATGTAGTAATAGAAAAATCTGGAATAAATCCAGATAAAAAAGTGCATGAAATTACAAAAGAAGAAAGACATGCATTAGGAGATATAATTAAAAACTTTAAATTAACAATAAGTAAGTTTAGACCGGTAGAAGAGGCAATAGTAACTGCAGGTGGAGTTAGTGTAAAAGAAATAAATCCAAAGACTATGGAATCAAAGTTAATACAAGGATTGTATTTTGCAGGAGAGATAATAGATGTTGATGCATACACAGGAGGATTTAATTTGCAGATTGCATGGTCGACAGGATATACTGCTGGAATGGTTAGCACGTAAGTCCGCCAAATCTTATCAGAGTTTCTGTTTTAAAAAATCTCAAAAATGCGTAAATCGAATAATTTCGCATAATTTCTAATTCAAATTAAAACGGTTCCCCCCTCGATAAACTCGGGATCTTCCCTTTTAATTTGAATAAGAAATTTTATGCTCAATGATTCTCAATTCCTCATTTTTTCAATTTTTTGAAAACAAAACTCCTGCGTTTGGCTACTTTTGTGCTAAAGTTAAAAAAATGCATAAAGAGGGGGCTATAAAAATGTTTAAATCAATCGAAAAAGATGCAGAAGGAATAATTGTAGAGAAAAAATCAAAATTTATTGCAAATATATATTATGTAGAAAGTGAAGAGGAAGCGGAAGAAAAGTTAAATAGTATTAGAAAAAAATATCATGATGCGAGACATCATTGCTTTGCATATAGAATTTATGAAGATGGAAGAATTATCTCAAGACAAAGTGATGATGGAGAGCCTTCTGGAACTGCGGGTTCACCAATGCTAAACATACTTGAAAAACAAGAACTTTCAAATGTCTTATTAGTAGTTACAAGATATTTTGGAGGAATACTTCTTGGTACAGGAGGACTTGTTAAGGCATATTCTGATGCATCGAAAAAAGCAATAGAGAATAGTAACATAGTAGAAAAAGAGGAGGGGTATGAGTTAGAAATTACCTTAGGATATGAAAATATTGGGGATTTTGAACATTATTGCACACAAAATGGCATTAGTATTTTAAAAAAGGAATTTACAGATAAAATAAAATATATAGTAGAAATATCAAAAGAAAAATATAAAAATAATGTCAAAAACAATCCAAATAATAATTACCAGAATTTACCAGCAAAAATATTGGATACAAAATTTATAACGATAAATGGAAAATTATAGAGAATAAAGACATTTGCTACTTATATCGACACGAAAAAACGCGAAAAATGTAGTACGAAAAATCAATAAAATAACAAAAAAATATTGCCAATTTTTGGAAATGGTATTATAATACACAAAGTAATAAATAATTTTACAATATTTTATGTTAGGAGGATACAAAAGTGAAAGACAAATTGTCGATTTTAGTAGCAGATGATAATGTAGACTTTGCAAAAAATTTAACAAGCTACATTGAGAGAGAAGATGGAATGGAGGTTATAGGAATTGCCAAAGATGGTATTGAAGCAGTGGACATGATTAAAAATACAAAACCTGATATTGCAATCATTGATGTAATAATGCCACAGTTAGATGGACTAGGCGTATTAGAGAGAGTAAACGAATTAAACCTAGACAAGAAGCCACTTTGTATAGTTCTTTCAGCAGTGGGACAAGACAAAATAACAGCAAGAGCATTAGAACTTGGAGCTGAATATTATGTTGTAAAACCATTTGATATTAATCTCCTTATGAAAAGAATTAAAGATCTTAAGTTCTATAGACCAACAGGAGCAAGAAATTCTGTCTCAAGTAGGGATATTAAGACACCTTACATAGACATTTTACCAGATAGACAAAAAGAGAGTGAAAATTTGGAAGCATTAGTCACAAATGTTATCCACGAAATCGGAGTTCCAGCTCACATAAAAGGATATCAATATTTAAGAGAAGCAATAATGATGGTAGTAAATGATATAGATATAATAAATCAAATAACAAAACAACTTTATCCTGATATAGCAAGGAAATTTAAGACTACACCATCTCGTGTAGAAAGAGCAATACGTCATGCGATTGAAGTTGCATGGGGAAGAGGACAAACAGAAACAGTCGAGAGCATTTTTGGCTACACAGTATCAGCTGCAAAAGGAAAACCAACAAATTCCGAGTTTATAGCAATGATAGCGGATAAACTAAGACTTGAACTTAAAACGGCATAAAACGATAGAAGCTAATTACTATTTATATAGTAGTTAGCTTTTAATATATTATGCTTGCAATAAAGAAATTTTTGAGATACAATATAAAAATATAGGGAGAGAATATTATGGGGATAAAAGAAGAAAATGAAATTACTGTAAGAATTATAGGGAACATTAAAGAAGTTTATAAGATACTAGAAGATAAAGGATTTGAGATTACAGAAGAATCCACATACACAGATATATTTATGATACCAGATTATATTATAAATAAGATGAGTGATATGGAAAGCCGAGATATTTTAAAACATGCAATACTGATTAGAAACCTTGAAAACAAAACTAATAATACTACAAATAAGAGAATAACTTTTAAGGAAAAACAGTTTAATAACAAAGGTGAGATAATAAGTCAAAAAGCTACTAATTGTAATATATATGACATAGATGAAGCAATTACTTTTTTTGAAGCTATTAAATATAGTAAGATAATGGAGATAACAGAAAGAGATACCATATACGAAAAAAACGGTCTAGAAGTCGCAATAAAAGATGTACAAAATGGTGATAACTTAATTGAAATAGAAACTATATCAAGTGATAATAAATTTGATACAATAGAAAAATTGAAAGAGAAAATAATAAACTTGGAAATTCCAATAGATAATAATAATTTTTTTGTAAAAAAAGCTGAAATTGAATTAGATAAAATATTAGGTAAAAAAACAAGCTAATAGCTTGTTTTTTTTGAATTTTCGTTATATAATAATTCATTATAGATTTAGGAGGCAAAATAATGAAAGTTACGAGAGAAGAGCTTTTACATATTGCAAAACTTGCTGATTTAAAAATAGAAGATGGAGAAGTAGAAAATTATTTATTAAACTTACAAGATATTTTAAATTTTGCAAATATAGTAAACGATGCTCCAGTAGAAGATTTAATAGAGACAATAGGCTCAAATGATAATTATAATGTATTTAGAAAAGATGAAATAGTGGAATTTAAAGATAGAGAAAGCTTACTAGCTAATGCACCAGAGATAGAGCAAGATATGTTTAAAGTGCCTAAAGTTATGTGATTTTATACAGACGACTGCCAATTTTGAAAGGAGATTTTGTTTTGTATTTTGCAAGAATTTCCGCCGAGCTCTATCGGCGTAGGACATTTTTTTCTTGCAAGCTTTCAGAAAAAAAGTACTACGCCTTCGCACGGCTGATCTTAGCAAATTATTAAACAAAACTCCTGTGTTTGGCTATTATAGTGAAAAAAATGAAAGGAGCAAAAAAATGAATATTACAGAACTTACAGTTCATGAGTTAAAAGAAAAAATAGATAAAAAAGAGCTTACGGCAACTGAAATTACAAAGGCATATGTAGATAGAATAAATGAGAGAGAAAAAGATGTTGATGCATTTGTAACTGTGCTTACAGATGATGCAATAAAAAAAGCTGAAGAGATAGATGAAAAAATAGCAAATGGGGAAAAGTTAGGAGAATATGCTGGTATTCCAATCGGAATAAAAGACAATATGTGCACAAAAGGTGTAAAAACAACATGTAGTTCTAGAATGCTTGAAAATTTTGTTTCTCCATATGACGGAACAGTTGTTGATAAAGTAATAAATAAAGAAAACATGATTAACCTAGGGAAACTTAATATGGATGAGTTTGCTATGGGAAGCTCGACAGAAAATTCATATTTTAAAAAGACAAAAAATCCATGGGACTTATCAAAGGTTCCAGGAGGCTCATCAGGAGGCTCTGCAGCGGCAGTCGCAGCAGATTTAGTTCCATGGGCTCTTGGTTCTGATACAGGAGGAAGTATAAGACAACCTGCTAGTCTTTGCGGAGTTGTTGGACTAAAACCAACTTATGGATTAGTTTCAAGATATGGACTAGTAGCTTTTGCATCGTCTCTTGACCAAATAGGACCAATTACAAAAGATGTTGAAGATAGTGCAATTCTATTATCATTAATAGCAGGACATGATGAAAAAGATACAACATCATACAATATTGAACCAAAAGATTATACAAAGGCTCTAAAAAATGATGTAAAAGGATTAAAGATAGGAGTTCCTAAAGAATTCTTTGGAGAAGGAATAAACGAAGAAGTAAAAGCATCTCTAGAAAAAGCAATAGAAAAATACAAGGAGCTTGGTGCAACTGTTGAAGAAACATCACTAGATATTGCAAAATATGCACTTGCTACATATTACATAATTGCTTGTGCGGAAGCAAGTTCAAACCTTGGAAGATTTGACGGTATAAGATATGGATATAGAAGTAAAAACTATGAAACTTTAAAAGAGCTATTTGTAAATTCTAGAAGTGAGGGATTTGGATCAGAAGTAAAAAGAAGAATAATCCTTGGAACTTATGTATTAAGTTCAGGATATTATGATGCATATTACAAAAAGGCTCAAAAGGTTAGAACATTAGTTAAAAATGAATTTGCAAAAGCCTTTGAAAAATATGATGTTTTACTTACACCAACATCACCAGTTACAGCCTTTAAGATAGGAGAAAAAACAAATAATCCACTAGAGATGTATTTATCTGATATTTGTACAGTATCAATAAATATAGCCGGAATTCCAGCAATTTCACTTCCATGTGGCGTAGATAGTGATGGAATGCCAATAGGAATGCAGCTTATAGGAAAACATTTTGATGAAGAAACAATACTTAATGCCGCGTATACATATGAGCAGGATACAAAATTTAGAGAAAAATACAAACCGGAGTTTAAGGGAGGTAGTAACTAATGTCAAGAGAAGAGTACGAAGTAGTTATAGGACTTGAAGTTCATGCAGAGCTTTCTACAAAGACAAAGATATTTTGCTCATGTCCTACAGAATTTGGTGGAAAGCCAAATACACATTGCTGTCCAGTATGTATGGCAATGCCAGGAGCATTACCTGTTTTAAATGAAAGAGTTGTAGAGTATGCAGTAAAAGCAGGACTTGCAACTGGATGTGAAATTTCAAGAGATAGTAAAAATGATAGAAAGAATTATTTTTATCCAGACCTTCCTAAATCATATCAGATTTCACAGTTTGATAAACCACTTTGCATAGGTGGAGCGGTTGAAATAGATACAGATGAAGGAAAGAAAAAAATAGGGATTACAAGAATCCATATAGAAGAAGATGCTGGAAAACTAAACCATGATGATTATGGTAGAGGGAGCCTTGTTGATTTAAATAGAGCAGGAGTACCACTAATTGAAATAGTATCTGAACCTGATATGAGGTCAAGTGATGAGGCGGATAAGTATTTGAAAAAATTAAAATCAATACTTGAATATATTGAAGTTTCAGATTGTAAAATGCAAGAAGGATCTTTAAGAGCTGATGTTAATGTTTCAGTACATAAATTTGGTACACCTTTTGGAACGAGAACAGAAATGAAAAATATGAACTCATTTAGGTCTATAACAAGAGCTATCGAATATGAAATTGAAAGACAAATCGAGGTTTTAGAAAACGGTGGAAAGATAGACCAAGAAACTCTAAGATGGGATGAAATATCAGGTAAAACATTCTCAATGAGAGATAAGGAAGATGCACAAGATTACAGATATTTTCCAGAACCAGACTTGGTAGCAATAAGACTTTCAGAAGAGTATATAGAAGATGTCAGAAAGAGCTTACCAGAACTTCCAGAAAGCAGAAAAGAAAGATATTTGAATGAATACAAGCTTTCTGAAAAAGAGGCAAAGACACTTACAGCTTCAAAATATTTATCAGACTTTTTCGAAAAAGCTACTGAAATTTGTGGTAATCCAAAAGCAGTATGCAACTGGCTTACATCTGATATAGCAAGAATTTTAAATGAAAACGAAATGGAGCCAGACGAAATTCCATTTACAGCAGATGACCTCACAGAATTAATAGGACTTATAGAAAAAGGAACAATAAGTTCAAAGATTGCAAAAGATGTATTAGAGAAAATGTTTGAAGAAAAAGAAAAACCAAGTGTAATCATAGAGAAAAACGGATGGGTACAAATTTCGGATGAAGGAGCAATAAGAGAAGTTGTTCAAAAGATACTTGATGCAAATCCACAATCAATAATAGATTTCAAAAATGGAAAAGACAGAGCATTAGGATTCTTAGTAGGACAAGCAATGAAAGAAACAAAAGGAAAAGCAAATCCACAAATGTTAAATGAAATGTTTAAAGAGGTAATGAAATAGGCGAAAGAAACAAAAAGGACGGTTCCAATCGTTTCAAAAATGAAACGATTGGAACCGTCCTTTTTGTTTTAAATTTATTTTTCTTTCCTATTTTTTTTATCAATTATTTGATCATAGAAAAAAGCAAAAAAGGTAAAGAAAGCTAAAAATACCATAATAGTTCCTATAATAATAAATAGTTTATTTGGAAATGAAAAACCTATAAAAACTCCACAAATAAGTGAAAAACATATTAAACAAATTGAAGTGTAAATACTGACACCATTAGTAATTTGATGAGAATCTTTTTTTCCTTCCATATTGAATAATCTCCTTTCTTCATTTGTTATTATAATTTACTATAAATATATCATACTTATATTTCTTTGTAAATATATAGGTAAAAAATTGAATAAAAAAAATTTTATTATATATACTAAATTCAAATACTTTTAGAAGTGGTGCTAAATTAATGGTTAAGAAAATTATTATTGGCTTTTTTGCAGGAATTATTACAGGATTATTTGGTGCAGGTGGACGGAATGATACTTGTTCCAGCATTTACGTATTTGTTTGAAATGGACGAAAAGGAAGCAAGAGCAACGTCGATTTTCTGTATATTTCCACTTGTATGTGTAAGCGGATTTTTTTATCTAAAAGCATCATATATAGATTGGAAAATAAGTATTTTTTGTGCAATAGGACGGAATTGTACGGAGCAATACTAGGTTCAAAACTTTTGAAAAAACTATCAAATAAAACTCTAAAAATATTTTTCACAATATTTTTAATTTATGTAGCAATTAGAATGATAATGCAAGGAGTATAAGATGGTATATATTTTAATTGGAATTATTTCAGGTATAGTAAGTAGTTTAGGCATGGGTGGGGGAACTATACTTATACTTTGTCTTTCTTTATTTATGGGAAAAGATCAACATATTGCACAAGGAGCAAATCTTGTATTTTTTATTCCAACTGCCATAGTTTCAATATTTATAAATCAAAAAAATAAATTAATTAAGTGGAAAACAGGGTTAGTTATAATTACTTTTGGCATAATTGGAACAATAATTGGTGCAAATATATCAGTAAGTCTTGAAACAAAGATACTTAAACTTTTTTTTGGTATATTCCTCTTATGCGTTGCTATTTTTGAAATATATACATTGTTAAAGAAGTAAAACAAGTAGCTAAATGCAGGAACTTTGCTGAGCATTTGCTTAAATTAGCCGTGCGAAGGAGCCCCGACTTTTCTTTCGAAAACTTGGAGAAAGAAAATGTCCAACTCCGATAGAGCTCGGCGGAAAATATACGCAAAAAATATAGTATATATTTATCCAAAAAAGTAATAATAAGTAATAGTAAATTTAACAAAGGGAGGAATAAGTTTATGAAATTTGTAAAAGGTATGATTCTAGGTACAATGATTTCTGCAGGAGCATATATGATGTATATGGAAGCATCAAATAAAACAAAGAAAAAAATAATGAAAACAGGAAAGCAAATGGCTAGAAAAATGGGAATAAAGTAAACATAAAGAAACTAGACAAACACAGAGAGATAGTAGTTAGAATAGACTAATGTATGAGGTGCATAATATGTTAAATTTTATATTTTATACATTAGTCTATACACTTGCTATTTATGGAATTTTTGAGATTATAAAAAAGATTATATATATAATGGACTATACAAACCTGAGTGAAGACCGGTATATACATAATAATTGCGGTAAAAAATCAAGAAAAGAGGATAGAAGGAGTGCTCCGTTCGATTCTTTTTAAGATAATGTATGGAAAAGAAGATATTATAAAGAAAGTTATTCTAACTGATTTGGATTCAAGAGATAACACATTAAAAACTTTAAAGAATTTCAAGAAAGAAAATGAATATGTAAATGTATCAACATGGAAGGACTGCAAGGAGATAATGGATACTATAGATGATGTATGAAAAAAATGAAAGCAAAAAAGGGACGTGTCTAAAAAACAGTTTTCAACCTGTTTTTTAGACACGTCCCTTTTTTGCTTTTTTTGCTGTTTTAAGCTTTTTTTGCTGTTTCAGCTAATTTTGCGAAAGCTTCACTATCAGAAACTGCAAGTTCTGCAAGCATTTTTCTGTTTATTGTGATGTTTGCTTTTTTAAGACCAGCTATTAATTTGCTGTATGTTAAACCATTTTGTCTAGCAGCAGCATTAATTCTTGTAATCCATAATTTTCTGAAATTACTCTTTTTGTCTTTTCTTCCTACATAAGCATACATTCCTGATTTCATGACAGCTTGTTTAGCTGTTCTAAATCTATAATGCTTTGCTCCATAATATCCTTTAGTTTGTTTTAATACTTTTTTATGTTTTTTACGTGTTATTCTAGCTGTTTTAACTCTTGCCATTTTAAATTCCTCCTATCCTTAATTAACTATATGGTAATAATTTCTTTATTCCATTTTCACAAGTTTTATCAGCGTAAGCGTTTTGAATTTTACCTGATTTCTTTTGTCTTCTAGTTTTGTTAGCTAAAAGATGTCTTCTGTTAGATTTAGTTCTTTTAACTTTTCCTGTAGCTGTCATGCTATATCTTTTATTAGCAGCTTTGTTTGTTTTTAACTTTGGCATTTCCTTTTCCCCCTTTAAACTAAAAATCAAAAATTTCTATCATTTATTCAATGAAAGAATTACAAACATGTTCTTGCCCTCAAGTAAAGGCTTCTTTTCTGGAGTGGCAATATCAGAAAGTTCTTCTACAAACTTATTCAAAATATCTTCTCCAAGTTTTACATAGCTAAGTTCTCTTCCTCTAAAACGAACAGTAATCTTAACTTTTGAACCACTTTCTAAGAATTTTCTAGCATTTTTTACTTTGAAATTAAAGTCGTGTTCCTCAGTATTTGGAGTAATTCTTAATTCTTTAACTTCAAGTGCTTTTTGCTTCTTTTTTGCTTCTTTCTCACGTTTTGCTTGTTCAAATTTGTATTTACCATAGTTCATAATTTTACAAACTGGTGGATTAGCATTTGGTGCAACTAAAACTAAGTCTAATTCTCTTTCGATAGCTTTTGATAAAGCATCTCTTGAAGACATAACTCCAAGTTTCTCACCAGAATCGCTAATAACTTGAACTTGTGCTAAACGTATTTGCTCATTAACTAGTGTTTCTTGTCTGGCCATAAAACCTCCATTCTCAAAAAAATAATAGACTTGCTTAAAAACAAATCTATCCACTAATTTAATATCTAAATTAAATAACCTTTTCCCTTTGGTAAAGGTGAGAAGTGGATGACTTCTTCTTAAACACATATACTATTATACACTTTTTTTAAGAAAAGTCAAGAAAAATTTGAAAAAACCATTGCAAATTTTTGTAAGATAATATAAAATAAGTTCATAAGTAAGACAAATGGATAAAGTATAAAGGAGAAACGAAAGATGCAAAGAGCAGAAAACCGCATGGGCGTATATATATCGATAACATAATAAAAGAAATTAATAGAAGTATAAGAACAGATAGGTCTTATATGTCTTTTTGACGTATAAGACTTATCTGTTTTTTTTCGTGTAAAGGAGAAAATAGATGTATAAGAAATCACGAGATGCACCAAATCATATAGAAAATCGTAGCCGAGCAACAAGTAGTGCTCTGTATCATAAAAATTGGAAAGGAAGATATTAATTATGAAAGAAAAAATAAAGAATAGTAAGGGTATTACTTTAATTGCCCTTATAATTACAATTATCATTCTTGTCATCTTAGCTGCAGTAAGTGTCAGAGCAGTATACGAGATGGGAATCGTTGGCTATGCGATTAATGGTACTCAACAGTATGCTGAAAAAGCAAAAGAAGAAAATCAAATGCTAGATGAAACAGGAAGAAGAATAGAAGATGCAGTTGCAAAGGCAAAAGAGATACAAGGAGAAAATGGAAGTGAAACAACTCCAAAAGGACCAACAGGAAAGCCACTAGTAAATAGTGAAACAGTGTCAGAAATAGTAACAGGAACAGAGCCATTAAAAGGAGAAGATAAATACGGTAATCCTATAACAATTCCAGTAGGGTTTAAAGTGGCAAGTGATTCAGGAGAAGATGTAACACAAGGAATAGTAATAGAGGATAATGATTTGTATGAATATACAGATGGAACAAAAAGAGGAAACCAGTATGTTTGGATACCAACAGGCACAATTCATACTGATACAGCAATGACAGCAGCAAATGATAAAACAATAATAGCAGGAAGATATGAATTTGCAAATGGAACAAGTAATTACACTGATGAAAGTGGAACAACCACAACGACAGCACCAGCTAAAGGAACACCAATATTAAAACAAAGACTTGCAAATTATGCAACACAACCTACTAATATAATTTATCATAGTACAAGTTCTGACCCTCAGCATGGAATAGTCAGTGCAACAAATGGAGAAATAGTAATAGGTAGTTATTATTATGAAGTATCAGAATATAGAAAAGGTATAGCTAATTCAAATACTACAGGATTAAATAGAACAGCAGCAAGCTTATCAAGTTTTAAAACAAGTGTAGAGCAAAATGGAGGATACTATATTGCAAGATATGAAGCAAGTTGGGAAACAGAAAATAAAGTAAAATCAAGAAAAACAGAAATAACATCATCAGGAAAAAGAACAAATGGACAACTATGGAATTATGTAACTGAGATAGAAGCAGCAGGATATTGTCAAGCATTACAAAACGAATATACTGGAATTAATTCAGACCTAATGAATAGTTATGCATGGGATACAGCTATTGTATTCATGCAAACCATCGATGATAGAGCAGATAAGACTACTCCATACTCATATCAAACATCGAAAAATACAAGTGGCCCAAATAACACAGGTGTAAATAATGATGAGGTATGTAAAATCAATGATATGGCTTCAAATGATTTTGAATGGACAACAGAGTATTCTGCGCGCCAGCGTAGCTGGAACGCTTCCCCTTGTGTCTATAGAGGAGGTTCCTACTTTAACACCCCCTACTACACAGCCCTTCGTAGCAGCCTCTCGACGGCGTATAGCGATAAGTACTGCACTTTTAGGCCCACACTTTATTTGTAGGTCTGAATGTTGACAGCGATGCAATAGAATAGGTAACTTAATATAAGAGTTTGTCAAGCTAACTGTGTAAATTCGTTTATACCTTTTTATACAAAACTGGTAATATTTGGTAAAAGTGCCGGGAGAAGTAACATAATAGAATAACTCTTGACTATCAAAAGAAAATACTATAACATAGATAATGTATTTATATTGAACTTTACTCAGTATGATTAAATACATTATCTATTTTTATTAGTTGAATTATCGCAAACAAAAATTCTATAAAATCTCAGAAAATCTATTGACAATAAGCAATAAATGATATATAACATAGATATAGTTTTTAAATATGTTGAAATTTATTTATTAGATAATTTATAGTTTTATTTTAATACTTCTTAGTACAGACACAACAAATCATTAGCAGTTCGCTTAAATAAATCAAATTTAAAATTAATAAAATAAAGGAGGATATTTATATGGGAAATGAACTAATCAAAAAAGATAATTCAGAACTAGTAATTTATGAATCAAAGGAGGGAAAAATAAAATTAGATGTTAACATTGAAAATGAAACTGTTTGGATGACAGCTAATCAAATGGCTTTGATGTTCAATAGAGATGAAAAAGTTATAAGAAAACATATTAATAATGTTTTCAAAGAAGGTGAACTTGAGAGAAACAACAACACGCAAAAAATGCGTGTTGAAGGAGTAAAACAATTAGTATCATTTTATAACCTTGATGTTATAATAAGTGTTGGCTATCGTGTAAAATCCTTAGAAGGAGTTCGCTTTAGAAAATGGGCAACAGAAAGAATCAAAGAATATATTATAAAAGGATATACAATGGATGATGAGAGACTGAAAAATCTTGGTGGCGGAAGATATTTCTATGAATTATTAAATAGAATAAAAGATATTAGATCATCAGAAAAAGTTCTATATAGACAAGTTTTAGATCTATATTCAACAGCCATAGACTATAATCCTAGGGCAGAAGAAACTATAAAATTCTTTAAGATAGTCCAAAATAAATTTCATTATGCAGCTCATGGTCATACAGCATCAGAAGTGATATATGATAGAGTAGATTCAAATAAGCCATTTATGGGACTTACTACTTTTAAAGGTGAGTTTCCGAGTATAAATGATATAGATATAGCTAAAAATTATTTAACCGAAAGAGAACTTATGTTGTTAAATAACTTAGTCTCAGGATATTTTGATTTTGCAGAGTTTCAAGCAATTAGGCATAAACCAATGCGTATGAAGGATTATATAAACCAATTAGATAAAATTTTAAATTCACTAGATGTAAACATATTAACAAATCCAGGAAAAATAAGTCATAAAGAAGCTATTGATAAAGCAAAAATAGAATACAAAAAGTATCAGTTAAAAGAGCTAAGTCCAATAGAAAAAGAATATTTAAATTCTATTAATGAAATAAATAAAATAGCAGGAGATTTAAATAAAGAGAATAAAAATTAAACAAGAAAAATATAAAAAATATCTAAATTTACTAGACTTTAACATAAAAATGTAGTACAATAATATATAATTTGAAAAATAATTGCGCTTTGACGTTGTTGTTCTTCGAAAGAAAATCCCTTAATAGTACACTAGTACATTTTCGGTATTCTTTTCTCGAACGCCTAGCAAAATTCACAATTCTTTTTCAAATTAAAGCACTTAAAAATAGTGAGAGGAAGAAGTATATGCGGATTTATTAATATAGGATATGGAAATATCATATCCGCAGATAGAATAATATCTATAATAGTTCCAGGAGCAGCACCAATAAAAAGATTAGTAAATGAAGCAAAGGATAGATCACTTTTGATTGATGCAACAGCTGGGAGAAAAACTCGTGCTATAATAATAATGGATACAGGTCATATAGTTTTATCCGCAGTTCAGCCAGAAACTGTTGTAGGAAGAGCAAATAAGGGTATAATAGAGAAGGGGGATGAGTAATCATGATGGTAAAACCAACTGTAAAGGAACTTCTAAAAAAAGTAGATAATAGATATGAATTAGTTATAGCTACATCAAAAAGAGCTAGACAACTTGCAAAAGGAGAACCAGCATTAACTAACAAAAAAGAAGCCTCAGTTGTTACACTTGCAGCAGATGAAATAGCAGAAGGAAAGATTTATTTAAACAATAAATAAATTGTGGCGGAGCACATTGTGCTCCATGTGGTGGGCGAGCAGTGTTCGTCTAAAAATATTATTTATTCGGAGGACAATATGTTAGTAATACTATCTGGAGTTTCAGGAGCTGGAAAAGATACGATAAAAAAAGAAATAATAAAAAGAATGGAAAATGTTGAATCAATTCCATCAATTACTTCAAGACCAATTAGACCAGGAGATGTACCGGGAGAAACATATATATTTGTAAGTGATGAAGAATTTAAAAAGATGATAGATGAAAATGGACTTTATGAATTTGATATACATCACAATCATTATTATGGAGTACCTAGAAAGCTCTTAGATGAAAAAGTAAATAATGGGAAAATAGTTATAAAAGATGTTGATGTTAATGGAACAGAACATCTAGTAGAAATATTAAGAAAAAATATGAAGGTTGTAACTATATTTTTAAAAGTCCCTAGAGAAGAATTAAGAAGACGTCTTGAAGAAAGAGTAGACAAACCAAGTGAAGAAGAAATAGAGCTAAGACTTGGAAGATTCGATTATGAAGAATCAAAAATGGACAATTACGACTATATTATAGATAATACAAATCAAGAAGAAACAGTACAAAAAGTTATAGATATAATAGAAGAAAATCTTGAGTAATTTGCGTTTTTACTCAAGGTTTTCTTTTTTTAATATCATTAAATGTTTACGGATATGATGCTTTAAGTTTTCTTGACTTTACCTATTGACAATAACATAAAAAACATATATAATAACTAAGTTAAATAATATTTAAAGAGAGGATTGAATATAAGACATGAGTATTAAAATTGAAAAAACAGAGAACGCAAATGAATTAAAACTAAGCTTTGAAGTAGAAGCTAAAAAATTTGATGAAGCAATCGTTTCCGTATACAAAAAGAGTGCTAAGTACATCAATATACCAGGCTTTAGAAAGGGAAAAGCACCAATGGCAATAGTAGAAAAACACTACGGACCAGAGATTTTTTATGAGGATGCATTCAATGAATTAGTTCCAGGAATATATGAAGAAGCACTTAAGGAAAATAAAATAGAAGCAGTTAGCAAACCTGATATAGATGTTGAACAAATAGGAAAAGGACAAGACCTAAAATTCACAGCAATAGTTCAAATAAAACCAGAAGTAAAACTTGGAAAATATAAAGGTATAGAGCTTAAAAAAATAGAGTATAATGTAACTGACCATGACATAGAGCATGAACTTGGACATATGCAAGAAAGAAATGCTAGAATGGTTTCTGTAGAAGATAGACCAGTAGAAAATGGAGATATTACTGTAATTGATTTTGAAGGTTCAGTTGATGGTGTTAAGTTCGAAGGTGGAACAGCAGAAGGACATGAACTTGAAATAGGAAGCGGAGCTTTTATACCAGGATTTGAAGAGCAAATAATTGGTATGAAAATTGACGAAGAAAAAGATATTAAAGTGAAGTTCCCAGATGATTATTTTTCAGAAGAATTAAAGGGAAAAGATGCTGTATTTAAAGTAAAACTACATGAAATCAAAAAGAAAGAAATGCCAGAATTAAATGACGATTTTGCAAAAGATACAAGCGAATTCGACACACTTGATGAATTAAAGAATAGTATAAAAGAAAAGCTAGAAGAATCAAATAAGTCAAAGGCAAAATATGACACAGAAGAAGCAGCTATAAAGGCAGTTTGCGACAATACAGAAATAGATATTCCATCAGGAATGATTGAAACAGAACTTGATAACATGGTTAGAGATATTGAGACAAGACTTAGCTACCAAGGTATGAAGATGGATATGTATCTAAACATGATGGGCAAGACAATGGAAGAATTTAGAAAAGAAGGCGAAGAACAAGCTAAAGAAGCTGTAAAAACAAGATTAGTTCTTGAAGCCATTGTAAAGGCTGAAAACATTGAAGCTGAAGAAACAAAAGTAACTGAAAGAGTTGAAGAAATGGCTAAGGCTTATGGAAGAAAAGCAGAAGAACTTCAAGAAAATAATGAATTCATGACATATGTAAAGAATGGTCTAGCAAACGAAGCTGCAATTGATTTTATAGTTGCTAACGCAAAAATAAAATAAATTTAAAAATGATTAGTCAGCCGTTTGGAATTAATATATTTAATTTCGAATGTGACGCGCAGGGATGCTCCCCGAGTGGAAATGACCATAGGCGAATTTTACATTCCTTCTTTACCGCGAGGGAGGAAATGGAAGGAATGTAAAGGCAAGGAGTGGAGAAATTCAATATATTAATTCCAAACGGCTGACTTAATACTTATGAAAAGGAGGAAAAATATGCTAGAAAACAGTTTAGTACCATACGTTATAGAGCAAACAAACAAAGGAGAAAGATCTTATGATATTTTCTCAAGACTATTAAAAGATAGAATAATCTTTTTAGGAGAGCAAGTAGATGCTACATCAGCAGGACTTGTTGTCGCACAACTTTTATTCCTAGAATCTGAAGATCCAGATAGAGAAATTTATCTATATATAAATAGCCCAGGAGGGTCTATAACAGATGGAATGGCAATATATGATACAATAAATTATATAAAATGCCCTGTTTCTACAATATGTGTAGGAATGGCAGCAAGTATGGGAGCGGTTCTTTTAGCTTCAGGAACAAAAGGAAAAAGATTTGCAACACCAAATTCAGAAATATTAATACATCAACCATTAATCTCTGGAGGACTTTCTGGTCAAACAACAGAGATAAAAATTCATGCTGACCACATGGTTAGAACTCGTGAAAAATTAAATAAGATATTAAGTGAAAGAACAGGTCAACCACTTGAAGTAATTAATAGAGACACGGAAAGAGATAATTATATGACAGCTGAAGAAGCGTTAAAATATGGATTAATTGATGGAATATTAGATAAGCGAAATTAACAATAGGTTAGAGATTAGAGATTAGAAATAAAAGTTTAATCTCCAATCTCTAATTGTGGTTTTTAAGTGTCGAGGCGAATTATTGACCGTTTGAGTGACGAAACTACATGGTTTTATATAGAAAAAATTGTTACATGGAGCACAATGTGCTTTGCTACGAAAATAGTGTGAAAGTTGTAGCGGAGAATAGTGTTTTCATAAAAGTGGAAAAGCCACTTTGTTCATAAAAGCGAAGGAGCTGAATATATGGCTAGAAATAATAATGAAGATAGAAATCTAAAAAATGTGAAATGTTCATTTTGTGGAAAAACACAAGAAAATGTTAGAAAAATAGTTGCAGGACCCGGCGTATATATTTGTGATGAATGTATAGCAATTTGTAAAAATATAATAGATGAAGACTATTATGAGGATGAAGAAGGCACATATACAATGGAAGAAATAGAAGAACTTCCAAATCCTGCACAAATTAAAAAAATATTAGATGAATACGTAATAGGGCAAGAAGAAGCAAAGAAAACTCTTTCTGTTGCTGTATATAATCATTATAAAAGAATAAACAGCGAAGAAGAGACAAACGATGTTGAGATACAAAAAAGTAATGTTTTATTACTTGGACCAACAGGTTCAGGAAAAACACTCCTTGCACAAACACTTGCTAAAATTTTAAAAGTACCATTCTGTATATCAGATGCAACAACACTTACAGAAGCAGGATACGTTGGTGAAGACGTTGAAAACATTTTACTTAAATTAATCCAAGCGGCTGATTATGATGTAGAAGCAGCAGAACGTGGAATTGTATATATTGATGAGATAGATAAAATTACTAGAAAATCTGAAAATCCTTCAATAACAAGAGATGTGAGTGGAGAAGGTGTACAACAGGCTTTGCTTAAAATTATCGAGGGAACAACAGCATCAGTACCACCACAAGGAGGAAGAAAACATCCACATCAAGAGCTTATCCAAATAAACACATCAAATATCTTATTTATATGCGGTGGAGCTTTTGAAGGACTTGATAAAATCATAAATGAAAGAGTCGGAAAGAAAGCAATAGGCTTTAATGCTAAAGTTGAAAGCAAAAAAGAAATTGATAAATATAAAATATATGAAGAATTATTACCACAAGACTTATTAAAATTTGGACTAATTCCAGAATTTGTAGGAAGACTTCCTATAGTTACAACACTTAGAGAATTAGACAAAGACGCACTTGTAAAAATTGTAACAGAGCCAAAGAACGCACTTGTAAAACAATACAAGAAGTTATTAAAATATGATGGTGTAGAATTAGAATTTGAACAAGGTGCAATAGATGCAATAGTAGATAAGGCAATAGAAAGAAATACAGGAGCAAGAGGACTTCGTTCTATTATAGAAGATGTAATGAGAGATGTAATGTTTGACATACCTTCAAATCCGAAAATAGAAAAATGCATCATAACAAGAGAGACTGTACTTGAAGGAAAGCAACCAGATCTTGTTATAAATGAAGAAAAAACAGAAAAAAGACCTAGAATTAAAAAGAAGAAGATTGCTTCTGAGAAAAAAGAAAAAAAGGAAAGTGCTTAATTAAGAATTGAGGGTAATCAAAAATATAATAAATACATAATTTAAACAAGAATTAGTATAGTGCTAGGCATTTAAAATTGAAAATACCGGAGGTGTACGAGGATACGTTGAGGATTTTTCAATTTTAAATAAGAATCCGACCCACAATCGCAATCAAAGATTGCGGGTGGGAAATCCGGAACCTTGTTATTATCATAATAACGACGCAATATGCTGATTATTGTTTAAATTAGAGGAGGAATATATGTATAAAAAAGTAGACTTACCAAATGGTTTTGCGGGAAAAGAACTAGAAATAAGAAAATTCTGGAAAGATAATGAAATAATAGAAAAAAATGCAAAATTGAATGAAGATGCAGAGTATTTCACATTTTATGATGGTCCACCAACAGCCAATGGAAAGCCACATGTTGGTCATATTTTAACAAGAGCAATTAAGGATATAATACCAAGATATAAAACAATGAAGGGGTACAAAGTAAGAAGAAAAGCTGGATGGGATACACATGGACTTCCAGTAGAACTTGAAATAGAAAAAAAACTTGGAATTTCTGGAAAAGCTCAAATTGAAGAATATGGTATCGAAAAATTTATAAAAGACTGTAAACAAAGTGTATTTAATTATGTGTCTATTTGGGAGGATATGTCAAATCAAATAGCATATTGGGCAGATATGAAAAATCCATATGTTACATACCACAATGATTATATCGAGTCAGTATGGTGGGCTTTAAAACAAATGTGGAACAAAAATCTTCTATATGAGGGACATAAAGTAATGCCATATTGTCCAAGATGTGGAACAGCATTATCTTCACATGAAGTTGCGCAAGGATATAAAGATGTAAATGACTTGACATGTATAGCAAAATTTGGAGTAGAAGATAGACCAAATACATATATTTTAGCATGGACTACAACACCATGGACGCTTCCTTCAAACTTAGCATTATGCGTAAATAAAGCATATACATATGTTGAAGCAAGAGTAACTGAAACAGAAAATGAAAATGTAAAACCAGGAGAAATATATATTTTAGCTAAGGAACTTTGCCAAAGTATCTTAGGAGAGAACTATGAAATAATAAAAGAATTCAAAGGAGAAGAACTTCTTGGAACAAAATACAAACAATTAATGCCATTTGCTAAAGTAGATGGAAAAGCATTTGTTGTAATTCACGGAGACTATGTAAGCCTAGAAGAAGGAACAGGAATTGTACATATTGCACCAGCATATGGTGAAGATGACAGCTTAGTTTCTAAACAAAATGGAATAGCTTTTGTAAACCTAGTAGATAAAGAAGGAAATTTCGTAGATGAAGTTACTCCATGGGCTGGAAAATTTGTAAAAAAATGTGATGAATCAATAGTAAATTATTTAAAAGAAAATAACAAATTATTTTCAGCAGCAAGACATATGCACTCATACCCACATTGTTGGAGATGTAATACACCACTTCTTTATTATCCAAAAGAGAGCTGGTTTGTTGCAATGTCTACACTAAGAGACAAACTTGTAGAAAATAATAATAAGATACATTGGTATCCAGACACAATAAGAACAGGAAGATTTGGAAAATTCGTTGAAAATGTTATAGACTGGGGAATTTCAAGAGATAGATATTGGGGAACACCACTTCCAATCTGGAAATGTGAATGTGGACATGAGGAATGTATAGGAAGTATTGAAGAACTAAAACAAAAAGGTATTAACGTTCCAGAAAATATAGAACTTCATAAACCATATATTGATGATGTACACTTAAGATGCGAAAAATGTGGAAAAGAAATGACAAGAACAAAAGAAGTTATTGACTGCTGGTTCGATTCTGGTTCTATGCCTTTTGCACAATTCCATTATCCTTTTGAAAACAAGGAATTATTTGAAGCAAATTATCCTGCACAATTTATATCAGAAGCAGTAGATCAAACTAGAGGATGGTTCTATACATTACTTGCTGTATCTACAGCAGTATTTGGAAAGCCACCATTTGAAAATTGTATAGTTTTAGGACATGTTCTAGATAAAAAAGGCTTAAAAATGTCTAAGTCAAAAGGAAATGTTGTAGATCCATTTGAAGTAATGGATAAAGAAGGAGCAGATGCAACAAGATGGCATTTCTATACATCAAGTGCACCATGGCTTCCAACAAGATTTTCAACTGAAGATGTTGGAGACACATCAAGAAGATTTTTAGGAACATTGTGGAATGTATATTCTTTCTATGTTCTTTATGCAGAAATAGATAAGGCAAATCCTGTAAAATATTACGACTTTGTTTCTGAAAATGTTATGGATAAATGGATTACTTCAAAGTTAAACACACTAATTAAAGAAGTTGAAGAAGGACTAGATACATATGATATTACAGGAGCAGCTTTAAAAATAGAAGAATTTGTTGATAACCTATCAAATTGGTATGTAAGACGTAATAGAAATAGATTTTGGGCAAATGAATGGAATGACGATAAGAAAGGTGCATTTACAACATTATATAGAGTTCTTGTAGCACTTTCAAAAGTTATAGCCCCATTTGTACCATTTATCGCAGAAGAAATATATCAAAACCTTGTAAGAAGCTTAGATGCAAATGCAATTGAAAGTGTTCACTTATGTAAGTGGCCAGAAGTAGATGAAAAAGCTATAGATATTGAACTTGAGAAAGAAATGGATTTAGCATATACATTAGTTAAACTTGGAAGAAGTGCAAGAAATACAGCAAACATCAAAAATAGACAACCACTTTCAGAAATGCTTATTTCATTAGATAGCTTGCCTGAATATTACGGAGATATAATTAAAGATGAATTAAATATAAAGAAAGTTGAACTTGGAGCTGATATTTCGAAATATGTTGATTTTGCAATACTTCCAAACCTTCCAGTATTAGGAAAGGAATATGGAAAACTAATTCCATTAATTAAGCAAGAAATTGCAAAATGTAACCAAATGGAACTTGCAATAACAATAAATAACGGTGGAAGCAAAGAGATAAAAGTAGGAGATCAAGTAATTGAATTAAATAAAGATAATTTACTTGTAACAATGCAAGGAAAAGATGGCTATGCATTTGCAGGAAATGGTTTGGTAGGAGTTGTGTTAGAAACTACTATTACAGAAGAACTAAAAAATGAAGGATATGTAAGAGAAATAATATCAAAAGTTCAAAACCTGAGAAAAGATAGCGGATTTGAAGTATTAGATAGAATATATCTATACGTATCTGGAAATGAAATATTAGAAAAAGTAATAAAAGACAACGAAGAAACAATCAAGAAGGAAACTTTATCACTTGATGTTATAATAAGAGAGAATATGGAGCGTGCAGAGGAATATAACATCAATGGAGAGAAACTTAATATTGCTGTTGAGGTTGCAAAATAGTTGTACAAAAAAGTTTGAAGCTTTAGACTTATTTGGTCTAAAGCTTTTTTGTATAAATATTCAAAAAAGTGTTGTAAATTTAGTAAATTATTGATATACTTATATATATTTAAAATCATATGAGGAGGTTTTTTATATGGAAAATGAAGAAATCAAAAATGAAGAAAATTTAGAAAAAGTAGAGGAGATTAATGTTACAGCCGATAGTAGTGTTGTAATATCAGAAGATGTTGTATCGGTAATTGCAGGAATAGCAGTATCAGAAGTACCAGGAGTTGTTGACACAGCAGGTGGATTTGCAGGCGGAATTTCAGAAGTATTAAGTGGAAAGAAAAAACTTTCAAAAGGAATAAAAGTTGAAGTTGGAGAAAAAGAAACAAAAATAGATGTTAATATAATTGTAGAATACGGTACAAGAATACCAGATGTTGCATTCGAGATACAAAACAAAGTAAAAAAATCTGTAAAAGAAATGACAGGATTAGATGTATTAGAAGTTAATGTACATGTACAAGGCGTTAGAACACCTGTAGAAATGAATCAAAAAGAAGAAAACTAATTTATAGAAGGAAATGGTATAAAATTATGAAAATTTTAGATAAAATAGCTTTAGTTTTATTTTCAATAATAATGCTTGTGATTTCAATAGTTTTAGTTTTTTTAATATTTAGTGTCATAAGTTTTGATTTTATTGAAATGTTATACACAAAAATGATGGCAAATGCTATAGTTAATAACGTTGTCCTTGGAGTAGCACTAATTAGCATAGTTCTTGCTGTAAAAGCAATATTCTTTGGCGGAACTTCATCAGAAAATAGTAAAATGAATGGAGATGGAGTTCTACTTGAAAATGAATCAGGAAAACTTTTAATTTCAAGAGAAACGATAGAAAACTTAGTAAATAGTGTGGCAAAAGATTTTGAAAATACTCAAAGTGTAACAACAAAAGTTATAGTGGACAGTGAAAATGCCTTAAAAGTTTTTGTAACTCTTATGGTTCAACCAAATACTGTAATTAATGAACTTTCAATGAATTTACAAAACAAGATAAAAGAAGTTGTAAAGAATGTTACGGATTTAGATATTAAATCTATTGATATAAAAATTAAAAATATTACAACTCCTGCAGAGAATAAAGAAAATTAAAAGGAGTAATAATTATGAAAGATTTAAAAACTTTTATTCATGATTATAGAGGTGCAATAATAGGGGGAATATTTGCAATTATAGTTCTTTGTACTGGACTTTTAAGACTTGCAATTAATATAATTGTAATATGTGCAGGAGTTTTTTTAGGAAATTATATACAACAAAACAAATATGAAGTAAAAGAGAAATTGCATAATCTAATAAATAGAATGTAAGAAAATTGGACATTAGCGAAAGACAAGCTTTCGATGTCCTATATGTGCAAATTGCTTCGCAATTGCACGAATCAAGGTAAATTAACCTTGTTATTTCATAAAGTTCTAAAGAAACATTATGAAATAATAAAGAATAGAAGAGAGAGAGATTTATGAATAGAACTAAATCAAGGGAATTAGCTTTTAAACTAATATATACAAGAGAAATGCAAAAAGAAGTTGGAGAAGACGAATTAGAGATTTTTCTTGAATCTAATGAAATTGAAGATGAAGAGGTAAAAGAATATCTTAAAGATATTCTTTTTGGTGTATCTGAAAATGAAGAAAAGATAAATGAACTTATAAAGAAAAATCTAAAAGAAAACTGGAAAATAGAGAGAGTTTCAAAAATTAATTTAAGCCTTCTAAAAGTTGCAATATACGAAATTTTATATAAAAATTTACCATATAAAGTTGCAATAAATGAAGTTGTTGAACTTGCAAAAAAATATTCTGATGAGCAAGGAGCACCTTTTATAAATGGGGTTTTAGCTAGTATAATTAAAGACGAAAACGTAAATTAATAAGAAAATTAGATTAGCTTTTTTGATGCATTTTTGAGATTTGGCGGATTCAAAAGTCAGAAATATTAAGAAGGATATAAAATAACATGGAAATTGAACCAATCACTATTACCGAACTAAATAGGTATATAAAAGACAAAATTGCAACAGACGAATTTTTGCAAAATGTATATATAAAAGGAGAAATCTCGAACTTCAAAAACCATTATACAGGACATATGTATTTTACTTTAAAAGATGAGAATTCACTTATTAAATGTATAATGTTTAAGGGATACGCAGAAAGACTTAAATTTATGCCAAAAGATGGAATGAAGGTTGTTGTTTTTGGAACAGTTGCGGTTTTTGAAAGAGATGGAGTTTATCAAGTTTATGTAAAAGCCATGAAAGAAGATGGACTTCGGAGATTTATATACAGCATATAATCAGCTAAAAGAAAAACTGGAAAAGAAAGGCTTATTTGATACAAAATACAAAAAGAAAATTCCATTTATGCCTAAAAGAATAGGTGTGCTTACATCAAAAACAGGATCGGTTATAAGAGATATTATAAATGTTAGCACAAGAAGAAATCCTAATGTATATATTAGACTTCTTCCGGTTCCTGTACAAGGAGAAGGAGCAGGAGAGAAGATTGCAAGAGCAATAAAACTTATGAATGAAAAGAATCTTGCAGACGTAATCATTGTAGCAAGAGGAGGAGGTTCGTTAGAGGATTTATGGCCATTTAATGAAGAAGTCGTTGCAAGAGCAATATTTGAATCTGAGCTCCCAGTTATTTCTGCAGTAGGACATGAAACTGATTTCACTATCGCTGATTTTGTAGCTGATTTGAGAGCACCTACGCCATCTGCAGCAGCTGAACTAGCTGTTCCGGAGATAAGTAAGATAGAAGAAATAATTAGGAATTATCAAAATAGATTTAGAGTAGCTCTTAGAAAAAATATAGAATTCAAGAAGTTAAGATTTGAAAAATGTATGCAAAGTAGAGCATACAAAGAGCCAACTCAGGGAATCAATGAAAGATACATATATTTGGACAATATAATTAAAAATATGATTACAAATATAAATAATAAAATTACAATATCAAAGAAAGACTTTGCAAATCATGTAACTAAACTTGACGCACTAAGTCCACTTAAAACACTTGCAAGAGGATATAGTATTACAACTAAAAATGATAAGGTTGTAAAGAGTGTTAACGATCTAAAAAGTGGAGATAAAATAAGTTTAAGATTTAGTGATGGCGAGACAAAAGCAAGTATAATTTGAATAAATGATGAGAGAGGATAATTAAAGTAATGAATGATGATATAAAATTTGAAGATGCAATTAAGAAACTTGAGGATATAGCAAAAGAATTAGAAAATGGCAAACTTGGACTTGATGAAAGTGTAGAAAAATTTGAAGAAGGAATGAAGCTTTCAAAGGTTTGCACAAAAATGCTTAATGAAGCTGAAAAGAAAATAAATCTTTTAATAGAAAATGGGGAAGATATAGTAGAAGAAAATTTTATACCTAGCGAGGAGTAATTGAACAAAATGAACACATTTATGCAAATAGTTACCAATAAATATTTATATATTCCAATACTTGTATGGGTTTGCATCCAAACTTTCAAAGTTATATGGGATTTAGTAAAAACAAAAAAATTTAATTTTAAAAGAATATTTGGAGCAGGACGGAATGCCAAGTTCACATTCTGCTGTTGTAGTATGTCTTTCAGTAATGATAGGGAGAAAATATGGCTTTGAAACTCCTTTATTTGCGTTGTCTGCAATATTTTCCGCAGTTGTAATGTATGATGCAGCAGGAGTAAGACGTGCTGCAGGAAAACAAGCTGCACTTTTAAATAAAATAGTAAATACACCAGGACTATCGATGCTTCAAGTACAAGAAAAGCTTGTAGAAGTACTAGGACATACTCCTACACAAGTATTTGTTGGGGCATTAATAGGAGTAATAGTTGGAATTTTAGCATAAAATTTTCTAAAAAATATTGACAAATCCTAAAAATATGATAAAATATTAAACATATTATCGAGAGTGGGCTAAAGAACCGGCTTGTTTGAACCCACAGCAACCTGCAGAATACTGCAAGGTGCTAATACCGGCAAAGCAAATAAGCTTTGAATGATAGTGTGTATATACATAGATATTATTCTCTGCTTATGGCAGAGTTTTTTTGTTGTTAAAAACACTATTTTTTCTGCCGAGCTTGCAAGGAGATTTTGTTTTGAAAAAATTTGGAACCCTTGAGTAGCATAACCCAAGATGCTTTTCAGCGGGACTTCAAAATTTTTTCAAAAACAAAACTCCTTCGCATGGCTATTACTATATTTATTAATCATAGAAAGGAATGAAGTAAAATGAGCAAATTTTTATTTACATCAGAAAGTGTAACAGAAGGACATCCAGATAAATTATGTGATTTGATATCAGATACAATACTTGATGAATGTCTAAAGCAAGACGAATATTCAAGAGTTGCAGTAGAAACTTTTGCATCAAATGATAAAATCACAATTGCTGGACAAGTAACAACCAATGCAAAAATTAATGTAGAAGAAACAGTAAAAAGAGTACTAAAGGAGATAGGGTACAGAGGAAAAGGCATTGACATTGATGTTGAAAATTCAATTATTGATGTTAATATTACAAAGCAAAGTTCAGATATAGCACAAGGTGTAGATGTTGGAGGAGCAGGAGACCAAGGAATAATGTTTGGCTATGCATGTGACGATACAGAAGAATATATGCCTTTTGCAATAAGCTATGCACACAAACTATCTAGAAAACTTACAGAGGTAAGAAAATCAGGAATACTTCCATATCTAGGACCAGATGGAAAAACTCAAGTAACAGTAGAATATGAAAATGATGAGCCAAAAAGAATAGAAACGGTACTTGTTTCAAATCAACATGATGCAGATGTTTCTATTGAAAAAGTAAGAGAAGATATTATCGAGAAAGTTATAAAAGCAGTCATACCAAGTAAGTATTTAGATGAAAATACAAAATATTATGTGAATCCAACAGGAAGATTTGTAACGGGTGGACCACTTGGAGATACAGGTTTAACCGGAAGAAAAATAATAGTAGATACTTATGGAGGATATGCAAGACATGGTGGAGGAGCTTTTTCTGGAAAAGATGCAACAAAGGTAGATAGATCAGCAGCATATATGATGAGACACATTGCAAAAAATGTAGTTGCTAATGGATATGCAAGAAAATGTGAAATACAGGTATCTTATGGAATAGGAATAGCAGAGCCTATATCAATTTGCGTAAATACTTTCGGAACAAATACTATTCCAGAAGAAGATATAAAGAAAAAAATAGAAGAAAAATTTGATTTAACACCTGATGGAATAATCAAATATCTTGACCTAAGAAAGCCAATCTATACAAAGACAACAAACTATGGCCATTTTGGAAAAGAAGGCCTTCCATGGGAGAAGATAATTAGTTTTTAAAATTATCAATAATTTGAAGAAATACTCTCTAAAAGGCCTTAGAGAACGGAATAATTTATTGTGAAAACAACAAGGTTCGTGGGTACCCACCCACAAGCTATGCTTGTGCAGGTGGGGGCTTATAAACATATCAAAAAGGTAAGCTGACTAGTAACATTTAAAAAAAATCTTAAAAATTTTCCAAGAAAACATTGCAATTCAATTAATAATAATATAAAATAAAACTATAGTAATTTTTATGTGATAAATAGCAAAATAGTACATTGAAAATAAAATAAGTGTAAAAAAGGCTAAAAATAGCTAAAAGTGATATTTTTTAGTGTACTATTATGTATTTTGAGTAAAAAAATTACAAGAAAAAGTTAAGAAAAAGCAAGTAAAACGGGGATGTTTTTGCCAAAGGCAAAAGCGTACCCATTTTACGAACGGAAATGGAGGAAACTAATGAAAGAAAATTTAAAGATTGACAAAGGTATAACTTTGATTGCACTTATTATTACAATCATTATCCTTGTTATCCTTGCAGCAGTGTCGATACGAGCAGTATATGAAATGGGAATAGTGGGCTATGCAATAAACGGAACTCAACAATATGCGGAGCGTGCAAAAGAAGAAAATGCAATGTTAGATGAAACAGGAAGAAGAATAGAAGATGCAGTAAGCAAGGTAAAAGAGATACAAGGAGGAAATGGAGGTACAACAACACCAACAACTCCAACTAATCCAAGTGAACCAGAAACACCAGTAGGTCAAAAAGGCCCAACAGGAAAGCCACTAGTAAATAGTGAAACAGTATCAGACTATGTTACAGGAACAGAGCCATTAAAAGGAGAAGATAGATATGGCAATCCTATCACAATTCCAGTTGGATTTAAAGTAGCAAGTGATTCAGGAGAGGATGTAACAAAAGGTATCGTAATAGAAGATAATGATTTGTATGAATATACAGATGGAACAAAAAGAGGAAACCAATATGTGTGGATACCAACAGGAACAATTCATACAGATACTACAATGACAGCGGCAAATGATAAAATAATAATAGCAGGAAGATATGAATTTGCAGATGGAACAAAAAATTATACAAACGAAGCTGGAACAACCACAACAACAGCACCAGCAAAAGGAACACCAATATTAAAACAAAGTCTTGCAAATTATGCAACACAACCAACTAATATAACTTATCATAGTACAAGTTCTGCCCCTTATCATGGAATAGACAGTGCAACAAATGGAGAAATAGTAATAAGTAGTTATTATTATGAAGTATCAGAATATAGAGAAGGTATAGCAAATTCAAATACTACAGGATTAAATAGAACAGCAAAGAATCTACAAGGTTTTGCAAGTAGTGTGGCATCGAACGGTGGATACTATATAGCAAGATATGAAGCAAGTTGGGGAACAGGGGATAAGGTTAAGTCAAGAAAAACAGAGATTACTCCACTAACATCAGCAGGAACAAGAACAAATGGACAGCTATGGAACTTTGTAACAGAGATAGATGCAGCAGGATTTTGCCAAGGACTATATAGTGGAATAAATTCAGATTTAATGAATAGTTATGCATGGGATACAGCTATTGTATATATGCAAACTTTTGATACAAGAACAGGAAATGTCACTCCATATTCGTATCAAAATAGAACTAAATCAAGTAGTAATCCATTAAATGCTGGAGAAAGTGAAGATGAAGTATGCAAAATCAATGATATGGCATCAAATTGTTATGAATGGACAACAGAGTATTCTACGTACCAGAGTAGCAGTCGTGCTTTCCCTTGTGTCATTAGAGGAGGTAGCTACTTCAACACCAACTCCTACACAGCTGTTCGTGGCTACAGCGGTGCGACGTCTAGCGTTATGAACTTCACTTTTAGGCCCACACTTTATTTGTAGGACTGAATGCTGACAGCGATGAGATAGGAAAAGTAACATAATAGAATAAAGGCAATCAAATATGAATACTTGCAGGGAAACTTGCGAGTTTACACGCAAGAGGAAAAAATTTTTAGATATCGATTTGTGTCAATAGGGACGGGGTTTTTTGACAGCAAAATAAATGCTTAAATCGACTTTTTTCGACAAAAATAATATAAAAAATGTGATATAATATATAAAAATTATATCACATTTTTTTGTTTCAAAATTTTTTTCTAAGGAGAATTGCTATGCCAAGATTTCCAAGAAGCTATATTCAGACATCTTATTTTCATGTAATAACGCAAGGGTTAAATAAAATGTATATATTTAACAGTGAGGATGATATTGCATATTATATTAAGTTAATGAAAGATTTACACAAAGAATACAGTATTCAGATTATTTCATATTGTATTATGAATAATCATGCACATATTTTAATTAAAACAGAATCAATAAAAGAGTTAGGAAAATATATGCATCGATTAAATACAATGTATGCAATGCATTATAATAAAAAGAATAATAGAGTTGGATATGTGTTTAGAGATAGATATAAAGCAGAAGGAATTTATAGTGAGGAACATTTATATAATTGTATGAAGTATATCTATAATAACCCTGTTAAAGCAGGAATATGTAAAAAGCCAGAAGATTATAAATATTCAAATTATATTACGGTACCTGAAACAGAAGATATGAAAAGTACTTTTATTGATGTAGAAAATGAGAATGAATATATCGAATATATAAATAATTATCTGAACAATAATAACATTAAATTAGAAAAAATACTGAATAATAAAAATGAGTTGAAAGAACTTATTAGAACATTAAAAATGGAATATGGAGTATCACTGAGAAAAATAGCAAAACAATTAAATATTGGAAGAGAAATCGTAAGAAAAATATATAACGAATAAAAATGTCAAAAACCCCCGTCCCTATTGACCTAAGAAAGCCAATCTATACAAAGACAACAAACTATGGTCACTTTGGAAAAGAAGGCCTTCCATGGGAAAAGATAATTAGTTTTTAAAATTATCAATAATTTGAAGAAATACTCTCTAAAAGGCCTTAGAGAACGGAATAATTTATTGTGAAAACAACAAGGTTCGTGGGTACCCACCCACAAGCTATGCTTGTGCAGGTGGGGGCTTATAAACATATCAAAAAGGTAAGCTGACTAGTAACATTTAAAAAAAATCTTAAAAATTTTCCAAGAAAACATTGCAATTCAATTAATAATAATATAAAATAAAACTATAGTAATTTTTATGTGATAAATAGCAAAATAGTACATTGAAAATAAAATAAGTGTAAAAAAGGCTAAAAATAGCTAAAAGTGATATTTTTTAGTGTACTATTATGTATTTTGAGTAAAAAAATTACAAGAAAAAGTTAAGAAAAAGCAAGTAAAACGGGGATGTTTTTGCCAAAGGCAAAAGCGTACCCATTTTACGAACGGAAATGGAGGAAACTAATGAAAGAAAATTTAAAGATTGACAAAGGTATAACTTTGATTGCACTTATTATTACAATCATTATCCTTGTTATCCTTGCAGCAGTGTCGATACGAGCAGTATATGAAATGGGAATAGTGGGCTATGCAATAAACGGAACTCAACAATATGCGGAGCGTGCAAAAGAAGAAAATGCAATGTTAGATGAAACAGGAAGAAGAATAGAAGATGCAGTAAGCAAGGTAAAAGAGATACAAGGAGGAAATGGAGGTACAACAACACCAACAACTCCAACTAATCCAAGTGAACCAGAAACACCAGTAGGTCAAAAAGGCCCAACAGGAAAGCCACTAGTAAATAGTGAAACAGTATCAGACTATGTTACAGGAACAGAGCCATTAAAAGGAGAAGATAGATATGGCAATCCTATCACAATTCCAGTTGGATTTAAAGTAGCAAGTGATTCAGGAGAGGATGTAACAAAAGGTATCGTAATAGAAGATAATGATTTGTATGAATATACAGATGGAACAAAAAGAGGAAACCAATATGTGTGGATACCAACAGGAACAATTCATACAGATACTACAATGACAGCGGCAAATGATAAAATAATAATAGCAGGAAGATATGAATTTGCAGATGGAACAAAAAATTATACAAACGAAGCTGGAACAACCACAACAACAGCACCAGCAAAAGGAACACCAATATTAAAACAAAGTCTTGCAAATTATGCAACACAACCAACTAATATAACTTATCATAGTACAAGTTCTGCCCCTTATCATGGAATAGACAGTGCAACAAATGGAGAAATAGTAATAAGTAGTTATTATTATGAAGTATCAGAATATAGAGAAGGTATAGCAAATTCAAATACTACAGGATTAAATAGAACAGCAAAGAATCTACAAGGTTTTGCAAGTAGTGTGGCATCGAACGGTGGATACTATATAGCAAGATATGAAGCAAGTTGGGGAACAGGGGATAAGGTTAAGTCAAGAAAAACAGAGATTACTCCACTAACATCAGCAGGAACAAGAACAAATGGACAGCTATGGAACTTTGTAACAGAGATAGATGCAGCAGGATTTTGCCAAGGACTATATAGTGGAATAAATTCAGATTTAATGAATAGTTATGCATGGGATACAGCTATTGTATATATGCAAACTTTTGATACAAGAACAGGAAATGTCACTCCATATTCGTATCAAAATAGAACTAAATCAAGTAGTAATCCATTAAATGCTGGAGAAAGTGAAGATGAAGTATGCAAAATCAATGATATGGCATCAAATTGTTATGAATGGACAACAGAGTATTCTACGTACCAGGTTAGCAGTAATGCTGTCCCTTGTGTCGATAGAGGAGGTAGCTACAACAGCACCGGCATCTACGCAGCTAGTCGTTACCGCAGCGATGCGACGTATAGCAATAAGAGCTACACTTTTAGGCCCACACTTTATTTGTAGGACTGAATGCTGACAGCGATGAGATAGGAAAAGTAACATAATAGAATAAAGGCAATCAAATATGAATACTTGCAAGTTTTATCTTGCGAGTTTACACGCAAGAGGAAAAAATTTTTAGATATCGATTTGCAAAGGAAATTTGCAAATTGGTAATCTAAAAATTTTTTCCTAGGCGGAAGCGCTTCCTAGGCGGAAGCGCTGTTTTTGCGTTTGCGGGCTTTTGCCTGCAATCATAAAAACAGCGCATAAAAAGAAAGGAAGCGATAAAAATGAAATTTGCAGAATTGGTAGAAGAACTAAAAAATATAAATGAATTTAAAATAGTATTAATAAACGCAGGAGCTTTTTACATAGCAATAGAAGACGATGCAGTCCTATTACATAGAGAACTAGGGTTAAAATGTACATGCTTTCAAAAAGGCACATGTAAAGTTGGCATTCCAATAAATTCATTAGATAAGTATCTAGCAAAGATAGAAAATTTAGGGTATAGTTATATGGTATTTTGGTTAGATAGAGAAAAACAAGAACTAAAAATAATAAGAGAGTTTGAGGGAGAAGACAATGAAATTGATGATGAAAATATAAATTGCCAAATATGTAAAGGAATTGATATAGAAACTGGAACTGACTATTCAAAGGTGTTTTTAAATTACTGCAAAAATAAGAATAAACAAAGAGAGAAACAAGATGAATCAAAATAAGAATAATGATAAAAAATTAGAATTAATACCAAAGCTAGAAAAATACACACAATATATGCTAGAAGTAATACTAAAACTTCCAAGAACAGAAAAATTTAATATAGGAAATGAATATAAAACATCTATGTATAAAACTATAAGTTATGTTATGTATCTAAATAAATTAGAAGAAAGTAAATGTCTATATTACACAAACATGATAGATGCAGAAATAAATGTACAAAGAATTTATCTTAGAATAATGCATAAAAATAAATGGATAGATGAAAAGAAATTAAAGGTATCTATGGAGCAAATATATGAAATAGGAAAAATACTTGGAGGATTAATAAAATACTATGCCAAAAACAATAAGAAACGAATTTGATAAAGCACTTACATATGAAAATTTAATGAAAGCACATCTGAAAAGTAGAAAAGGTAAAGGATATAGAAAAGAAATAATACTTTTTAATCTAAAACAAGAGGAATATATTATGTGGCTATATGAAAAATTAAAGGTGGGAGAATATAAACATGGAGGATATGCAACATTTTATATAACTGAACCTAAAGTAAGGAAAATAGAAAAATCAAAATATATAGATAGAATTGTACATAGATGGGTAGTAGACAATTTCATAGAACCATATTTTGTGCCAACATTTATAAATACATCTTATGCATGCCTGAAAAATAGAGGTATGCACAAAGCATGCTTAGATTTACAAAAAGCAATGAAACATTGTAAGTATATTTGGGAAGAATATTATATTCTAAAAATGGATGTTGCAAAGTTTTTTCAAAATATTAATAAAGATATTTTATATAAAATTTTAACTAGAAAGATACAAGATAAAAAACTATTGTGGCTATTAAAGGAGATAATATATTCAAATGAAGGGACATGTGGATTAGCCATAGGTAACTATACATCTCAGATGTTTGCAAATATTTATTTAAATGAATTAGATCAATATTTAAAACATGAATTACATTGCGAGTATTATTATAGATTTATGGATGATAGTATTATCTTAGCAAAAACAAAAGAAGAAGCAAAAGATATTCTAAAAAGAATAAGGATATTTCTAAAAGAAAACTTGGAATTAGAACTAAATAATAAAACACAAATATTTAAAAGCAAGCAAGGTGTTAATTTTTGTGGATATAAGATAAATGAATATAGACTAAAGATTAGAGATAAAGGAAAAAGAAAATTAAAGAAAAAAATAAAGAAGCTTAAAAGTGAAATAAAAAATGGAAAATTAAGTAGCAAAGAAGCTCAAAAATATATTTGTGGGCATCTTGGTTATATAAAAATAGCAAATACAAAGAATTTAGAAGAAAAATTATTTTATACTATATAAAAATTATATTATAATATTGGGATAAATCGAAATTCTACGAACCAGAATAGCAGTAATGCTAACCCTTGTGTCAATAGAGGAGGTAACTACAACAACACCAACAACTACACAGCTAATCGTAACAACAACAATGCGACGAATAGCAATAAGAACAACACTTTTAGGCCCACACTCTAATACAAATTTCAGATTATGTATTTTACGGAATGCATACAGTAAATGTATTAGTATTAAAGAGATTTATTCCATCCTAAAATTTAATTTAGGTAAAAATGTATCAGTAAAAGGCATATTAGTAGAGCTTCGAATATATGCCTTTTATGCCATATATGAGGAAATGAGGAAAGAAATGAATGAAGTATTTTTAATTGGAAGATTATTAGAAGATGTAGAGTATAGATTTGTGATAGAAAAACGGAAAAAATGCAAAAGCTTGTTTAAAAATAAAACTATTAGATGAAACAGAAATTGTAGCAGTAGCTTATGATGCATTTGCTGATTTTTGCCTTCGAGAGTTAAAGCAAAGTGATATGATAATAGTAAATGGCAAAATTAAGAAGGAATATATTGATATTTATAGTATAGAGAAAATGATTATTAAAAAATAGAATTGTTGCGATATTATCTCATTTTATTACTTAAAATATTATTATAATTTAATAATTAAATTATAATAATATTTTAGCACTCTTCTATTGACAGTGCTAAAATAAAGTTATATAATAATAGTTGTGAAAACAACTATTATTTTTTGAACCAGATAAAGAAGGAGGTAATAATTATGAACATACAAAAATTTACACAAAAATCTTTAGAAGCTGTTCAAAGTGCTCAAAATCTTGCTATAGCAAACCAAAATGCACAGATTGAACAAGAGCATCTGCTTTTGGCACTACTTGAGCAAGATAACAGCCTTATAAAAGAGCTCCTAAAAAAGATAACAGAAGAAGAAAAATTTGAAAAAGAATTAAAAGAAAAAGTTGAGAAGAAGCCTAAAATTACAGGTGGAGCAAGACCTAAAGATGGTATCTATGTTGCTCAAGATGTTGATTTAGTTTTAACAAATTCTGAAACAATTGCTAAAAATATGAAGGATGACTTCGTATCAGTAGAACACATAGTTCTTGCAATGTTTGATAATGCAAATAGAGAAATAAAAGATTTACTAAAAAAATATAACATAACGAAAAATGCATTTTTAAAAGTTTTATCAGAGGTTAGAGGAAATACAAGAGTTACAACAGATAATCCAGAGGAGACTTACGATGCTTTAAAAAAATATGGTCAAGACTTGGTTGAACTTGCTAGACACCAAAAGCTTGATCCAGTAATAGGCAGAGATTCAGAAATAAGAAATGTAATAAGAATACTTTCAAGAAAAACAAAAAATAATCCTTGTTTAATTGGTGAACCAGGTGTTGGTAAAACGGCAATAGCAGAAGGATTGGCTTTAAGAATTGTAAGAGGAGATGTGCCAGAAGGACTAAAAGATTGTACAATATTTTCACTAGATATGGGTTCACTTGTTGCAGGTGCTAAATACAGAGGAGAGTTTGAGGAAAGATTAAAAGCTGTACTTCAAGAAATCAAGAAAAGTGAAGGAAAAATCATTCTATTTATTGATGAAATTCATACAATAGTTGGAGCAGGAAAAACAGATGGAGCAATGGATGCAGGAAACTTACTTAAACCAATGCTCGCAAGGGGAGAACTTCACTGCATAGGAGCAACAACCCTAAATGAATATAGACAATATATTGAAAAAGACCAAGCACTTGAAAGACGTTTTCAACCTGTAATGGTAGATGAACCAACAGTAGAAGATACGATTGCAATTTTAAGAGGATTAAAAGAAAGATATGAAGTATATCATGGAGTAAAAATTGCAGATAGCAGCTTAGTTGCAGCAGCTGTACTTTCGCACAGATACATCTCTGACAGATTTTTACCAGATAAAGCAATAGACTTAGTTGATGAAGCTTGTGCAATGATAAAAACAGAAATGGAATCAATGCCAACAGAACTTGACGAGATTTCAAGAAAGATTATGCAATTAGAAATAGAAGAAACTGCACTTAGCAAAGAAAAAGATGAAATATCCAAGAAACGTTTAGAAGATATTCAAAAAGAAAAAGCAGAGTTAAAGACAAAATTTGATGGAATGAAAGCTAAATGGGAGAATGAAAAACAAGCAATAGGAAAAGTACAAAAATTACGTGAAGAAATAGAAAGAGTAAATGCAGAAATTGAAAAGGCAGAAAGAAATTATGAGCTAAATAAAGCAGCAGAACTTAAATATGGAAAACTTCCAGAACTTCAAAAAGAGCTAGAAAAAGAAGAAAAAATATCAGAAAAGAGCAAGGAAGATGGTCTATTAAGAAATAAAGTTACAGATGATGAGATAGCAAAGATAATTTCAAGATGGACTGGTATTCCAGTAACAAAGCTTATGGAAGGAGAAAGAGAAAAGATATTAAATCTAAGCAATATTCTTCATAAGAGAGTAATTGGTCAAGATGAAGCAGTTGAAAAAGTTACAGAAGCAATTATGAGGTCAAGAGCAGGAATTGGAGATCCAAGAAGACCAATCGGTTCATTTATGTTTTTAGGTCCAACAGGTGTTGGTAAAACAGAACTTGCAAAATCACTTGCAGAAAGTCTATTTGATGATGAGCATAACATAATAAGAATTGATATGTCTGAATATATGGAAAAATTCTCGGTATCAAGATTAATTGGTGCGCCTCCAGGATATGTAGGATATGAAGAAGGAGGACAACTAACAGAAGCTGTTAGAAGAAAACCATATTCTGTAGTGCTATTTGATGAAATTGAAAAAGCACATCCAGATGTGTTCAATATATTGCTTCAAGTATTAGATGATGGAAGAATTACAGATTCACAAGGAAGAACAGTAGATTTTAAAAATACGATAATAATACTTACTTCAAATTTAGGTTCAGACTATATATTAGAAGGAATCCAATCAAATGGAGAAATTTCGGAAGAAGCAAAAGAAAAGGTACAAAAGCTTTTAAAACAAAGCTTTAGACCAGAGTTCTTAAATCGTCTAGATGAAATTGTATTCTACAAACCACTTATGAAAAATGAGATTTCAAAGATATTAGATTTATTAATAAAAGATCTTGAAAATAGACTTGAAGATAAACATATTAAGCTTGAAATATCAGAAGAAGCTAAAAACTATTTAATAGAAAATGGATATGACGAAATATATGGAGCAAGACCACTAAAAAGATTTGTACAAAGAAAACTTGAAACCTTAATTGCAAGAGAGATACTAGAACAAAAAATACTTCCAAATACAACAGTTAAGGTTGATTTGAAAGATGGAGAGTTGTATTTAAAATAGGAATAAATTTGTTTTACACATATAAATTGTGACTTAATAAAATTACAAAAGTGTTAAATAAAAAAGCAAAAATATTATAAAAGAAATTGTAAGATATTTGATTTTACAATTTCTTTTTTGTCAAGAAATCTAAATAATGTAGTGATAATATGAGCAATATCTTATTACCAATATTTTCCATATTTGTCGAATTTTGTCATACGTTTTTCCTTGACGTATGTTAAAGAATATTATATAAATAGAATTATAATTTACAAAAAAATATAGAAAATTATTTTAAATCATAAATTTTTGATCTATTTTTAATGTTTTTTATTACTCAGCAATTCTTTACACTTTATTTCAAATTTAATCCAAACTATATAATATTACCAACAATTGCATATAATAAATAAATACAAAATATTGACATTGTATTTATAATATGATAAAATTTATAAAGAAAGAGGTGATATTATGGCACAAACATTAATTAATATTAGAATAGATGAAGATGTGAAAAAAAATATGGAAGAAATATGCAAAGAACTTGGGCTTACAATAAGTGCAGCATTTAATATTTTTGCAAGAAAAATGTGTAGAGAAAAAAGGATTCCTTTTGATGTTTCTGTAGACCCATTTTATTCTACAAATAATATAAAAGCTTTATCAGAATCAATAAAGGAATTAGAACAAGGAAAAGTAGTAGTAAAAACAATTGAAGAATTAAAGGAGCTAGAGAATGAATAAAATAGCTTTTACTGAAAGAGCTTGGGAAGATTATTGCTATTGGCAAATTCAAGATAAGAAAACAGTAAGAAGAATAAATATACTACTAGAAGATATAAAAAGAAATGGATATATTGGAATAGGAAAGCCTGAACCATTGAAAGAAAATTTAAGTGGTTTTTGGAGCAGAAGAATTGATAATACAAATAGATTAGTGTATAGAATTAATAATGACCAAATAGAGATTATTCAATGTAGAGGACATTATTAGACGAATTAATATATATGAATTTCATAAAATATAAAGTAATCCGAAAGTATTGCAATTTATAAAAGAATTTCTAGTTTTTTTATTGCACATTATATTTATTTATTATATAATCACAGTATAAGTTTATGAAAGGGTGATATAGATGCCAAGTTTTGAAAATTTAAAAAGAGAAGACAGAGAAGTATATGATGCAATAGAAAATGAACTAAAGAGACAAAGAAATAAGATAGAGCTAATTGCTTCAGAAAATTTTGTTAGTGATGCAGTTATGGAAGCAATGGGAAGTTATATGACAAATAAATATGCAGAAGGATATCCACATGCTAGATATTATGGTGGTTGTGAATATGTTGATGTAGTAGAAGATTTAGCAAGAGAACGAGTAAAGAAACTTTTTGGAGCAGAACATGCTAATGTTCAACCACATTCAGGTGCACAAGCAAATATGGCAGTGTATTTCGCTTTACTTGAACCAGGAGATACAGTCTTAGGAATGAATCTAGCACATGGTGGACATTTAACACATGGAAGTAAAGTTAATACATCTGGAAAATTATATAATTTTATACCTTATGGAGTAGACAAAGAAACCGGAAGAATAGATTATGACGAATTAGAAAGATTAGCTATAGAAAATAAACCAAAACTAATACTTGCAGGAGCTAGTGCGTATGCAAGAATAATTGATTTTGCAAGAATTAAAGAAATCGCAGACAAAGTAGGAAGTCTATTTATGGTAGATATGGCACATATTGCAGGACTAGTAGCTGCAGGACTTCATCCAAATCCAGTTGAATATGCAGATGTTGTAACATCTACAACACATAAAACATTACGTGGACCAAGAGGAGGACTAATTCTTTGCAAAGAAAAATATGCAAAACAGATAGATAAAGCAATTTTCCCAGGTGTACAAGGTGGACCATTAATGCATGTTATTGCAGGAAAAGCTGTATGCTTTGGTGAAGCATTAAAACCAGAGTTTAAAGAATACCAAAAACAAATTGTAAAGAATGCAAAAGCATTGGCAGATGAACTTGTAAAATTAGGCTTTAATCTTGTGTCTGGTGGAACAGATAATCACTTAATGTTAATAGATTTAAGAAATAAAGGAATAACAGGAAAAGAATTAGAAACAAGACTTGATGATGTTGGAATTACAGTAAATAAAAATGCAGTACCATTTGATACTGAAAAGCCAACTATAACAAGTGGAATAAGAATAGGAACTCCTGCTGTTACAACAAGAGGCTTTAAAGAAGAAGATATGATAAAAATTGCAAAACTTATTGACATGACAGTAGAACATTACGAAGATGAAAAAGACGAAATAAGAAAAGAAGTTACAAGCATATGCAAAAAATATCCATTGTATGAATAAGATGCAACATTTTAGGGACGTGTCTGAAATACAGCATAATATAAATAATAAAAAGATTGAGATTTTTAAAATTTCAATCTTTTTTCAATTTTATAATACTAAAATATAATCATAGAGAGGAGAGAAAATTATGGCTGAGATTTTTAGAAGAGTTGAAAAGAAATATATTATAAACAAAGAACAGTATGAAAAAATATTGCCAGAAATAAAAAAATACATGAACGAAGACCAATATGGCAAAAGTACAATCTGCAATATATATTTTGATACTGACCAATATGAGCTAATTAGACATTCAATAACAAAACCATATTATAAAGAGAAAATAAGACTTAGAAGTTACAACACACCAAAAGAAGACAGCAAAGTATATTTAGAGATAAAAAGAAAATGTGATGGAGTTGTTGGAAAAAGAAGGATTGAAATGACACTTGCTGATTTTGGAAAATATTCTGAAAATCCAAATTCAATTACAAATTCAAATACGCAAATAAAACGAGAATTGGATTATATTTTTGCTCATTATAACTTAAAAAAAGCAATGTATTTATCTTATGACAGAACAGCTTTCTATCAAAAAGATAATATTGATTTTAGAGTAACTTTCGACAGCAATGTTTTAGCAAGAAATTATGATTTGGATTTAGAAAAAGGAAGCTATGGAATAGACATTTTAGGAAAAGATTTGAATATTTTAGAAATCAAAACTTTAGGCTCGATTCCAATGTGGTTTGTAAAAGTTATAAACAAACTTGGAATAAAGCCAGGGAATTTTTCAAAATATGGTGAAGCATATGAACAGATCATAATGAATAAGCAAGATAACAAAATTGTAGAATATAGCTTTGAAAGACCAAAAGCATTTGAACTTAAAAGAAATAGCTATACAGTAGCAAGAGTTGTTTAGATAAAAAATATAAGCCGTGAATTGAAAAAAGTTATAAAATTTCAATTTTTTTTCAATATTGAGATACTAAAATATAATTATAGAAATAAATTAGGAGGAAAGAAAAATGTTTGAAAGTATTTTTTCAGTAGCAGAAGCTACAATCAGTGTACAAAATTTTTTAATATGTGTAGGAGTTGCAATTGTGCTTGGAGCAATAATTAGTTTAACACACAAATTTACGACAAAGACAACACTACACTTTTTAATCACTTTAGGAGTTTTACCAGTACTAGTTCAAGTAGTAATTCTACTTGTAAATGGGAACTTAGGAACATCACTTGCAGTTGCGGGAGCTTTTAGCTTAATTAGATTTAGAAGTATGCCAGGAAATTCAAAAGAGATAATCAGTGTATTTTGGGCTATGGCAATAGGACTTGCACTTGGCATGGGATATGTAACACTTGCAGCAGTGGTAACACTTGTAGTTGCAATACTCATATTTGCATTTAGTAAAATTACAACAAATATGATAAACATTTCGGATAGAAAATTAAAAATAGTAATTCCAGAAAATTTAGACTATGAGGAAGTATTTAATGACTTATTAGAAAAATATACAGATAAAGCAGAATTAGTTAAAGTTAAAACAACAAACATGGGAAGTATGTACGAATTGCATTATGAGGTTTCTTTAAAGAAGGATATTAAAGAAAAAGAATTTTTAGATGAGATAAGAGTAAGAAATGGAAATATGCTTGTAATGCTGGAAAGAAAAGAATTAAGTGAGGTGGAATTATAATGAATAAGAGTACAAAAATATTAATAATAGTTGTCGCAGTACTTGCATTAATTGCAATAATAGTGTTTGGGCTAACTTTTAAAGAATTAAATGGAAATACGACTAACACAGGAGTAACAAATAGTGGCTCATCAACAAATACAACAGCTCCTGCAGAAACAAGTACTGATATAGAAGTAACTTATACAAATGAAGAAATTGATGGGACTTATGGAGATTATACTGCAAGTATTAATTTAAGTAGCATGAGTGTATCTGGCTCAGGAGTAGCAATATCAGGTAAAACAATAAAAATTACAGCAGCTGGAACATATTATTTCACAGGAACGTCAAGCGATGCGAATATTGTTGTTGAAGCAGACAAAGATGCAGATGTTATACTTGTATTTGATAATGCAAATATAACAAGTACAAAGACAGCTGTTATTAATGGAGTAAAAGCAAATTCTATTATTGTAAATCTTGCAGAAGGATCAAACAATACATTTACAGATAGCAGTAATTATACAGTATTCACAGAAGATGATGAACCAGATGCGACTGTATTTTCAAAGACAGATTTAATAATAAATGGAAGCGGGAAATTAACAATAAATGCAAATTATCAAGATGGTATTGCAAGTAAAGATACTCTAAAAATAGTAAATTCAAATCTTGTAATAACAGCAGCAGATGATGCAGTTCGTGGAAAAGACAGTGCAACAATAAAGGACAGTAACATTACAATTAATGCTAAAGGAGATGGAATTAAATCTACAAATACAGAAGAAGGTTCGGGATATGTTGTAATTGATGGAGGAACAATAAATATTGAGACACAAAGAGACGGTATTCAAGCTGAAAGTGTATTAACAGTTTCAAATGCTACAATTACTATAAAGACAACTGGAAATACAAATCAAAAAGATGCAGATGGAGAAAGCATTAGCTCAAAGGGACTAAAAGCAGGAAAAGAGATTACAGTAAATTCTGGAAATATTACAATCAATAGCACAGATGACAGCATACATTCAAATGGAACACTTATCATAAACGGTGGAATATTAACAATAAATAGCGGAGATGACGGAATTCATGCAGATGGAATGATAGTAATTAAGGGTGGTACATTTAATATTACAGCAGCAGAAGGAATTGAAGCAACTTATGTTAAAATAAATGATGGAACTATAAATATAAGTGCATCTGATGACGGAATAAATGCTGGAAGAAAATCAAATGACTATGTGGTTACGATTGAAATCAATGGAGGCTATATTACAATAAAGATGGGACAGGGAGATACAGATGGAATTGATTCTAATGGAAATATTTATATAAATGGAGGAACAATCGATATAACTGGAAATTCACCATTTGACTATGATGGAACAGCTGAATACAATGGAGGAACGCTGATTGTAAACGGAACACAGACGAATACTATCACAAACCAATTTATGGGTGGTGGCATGAATAGAGGAGGACAGATGAATCAAGGTGGTATGCAAAATGGCGCAGGCAGAATGCAAGGAGGAAGAAGATAACAGATTGACTAAATAATATAGAAATACAAGGTATCTTAATACCTTGTATTTTTATTTATTAATGCCATCATATTTTAAGAAAGAACTTTTATATTAAAAATATTATTTATATTTTTAATATAAAAGTTTATACTTTGTATATAATTAAAAACTTATAGTTAAAAAAATTATAGCTTAAGGCTTAAACATATTGGACCAATATTACAATTATATTACGGATATATTACAATTATATTAAAAATACATTAAAGTAGTTGAAAAAAAATTGACAAAATGCTACTATAAAAGTATTAATAAAGGAGGGATAAAAAATGCAAACAAAAAATATAATCAGAAAAATACTTATAATAATAGGCATTATTGCTTTATATTTAATATTGGTACCGATGAAAAATGTCAATGCAGCAACAAATTATTATATTACTTTAGGAGATGGAAGTTTTGCAACATCAAAAAAATTAGGAGATATTAATCTAGATGGTATATATACAAATAGAGATTTAAACTTACTAGTAGAAAATATTGAAAACACTAATGCTTTAGAAGGAATCATAAATGCAGATATAAATAGTGATTATGTAATTAACAAAGAAGATTATGTATATGATGAAACAACGCAAAAGTATTTACCAGCAATTAAAATATACAATGAATTTGCAGTTGGAACAGTTTTTTCATTGAAATTAACAAAACAGGCGGAATATAAAAATGAGGACTATAATATTTCAAATGTGTTATGGCAATCATCAAATACAAATATTGCAACTGTCAATGAACAAACAGGAAAAGTAACTATTACAGGAGAGGGCAGTGGCTCAATTATAGCTAAAGTTAATGGAAATGAAGTTGATAAAGTTGATTTCTATGCTTTAAGTGAAGAAAATTTAAAAGAAATAAAACACACGATAATGCCTTATATGGGAGCAGATATTAGCACAACACTTACATATGATGAATCAATAGGACTTATTACATTAACAATACATGATGATTCTGATTTGTCAGGAGTTAATGCTGAATTTATTTTAGATTCAAGTTACGGAGATATAAAATTAAATTCAGTTTTTAGACCACATAACAATCAAGAGATAATGGTATGGACATCTTCTGAAAATTGGGAAATAACAGCAAAAACTCATTTAAACGGTAGATTAAGGATTATTGCAGAAATAAAAGATGAATTATTAAATAATAGCGATTTTGATAAGGTTTTAAAGATTTATATAGGATTAGGTAAAAATTCAATTTCAAGATTTGGATATAGTGAAATTATATTAGATAAACTAATTACAACAGATAATATAAGTTATGGCAATGAGAGAGATTATCTAAAATATTATGATGCTACAAATAAACCTTTTGGAATATTAGCAAAAAAAATAGACAAACTTGAAGCAACACCTGCTATTACTGTCAAATCAGGATGCGAACAAAAAGTAAAAATTATTGGAAACACTATGTATGTTAAACTAGATGGAAAAGAGAAAGAGAATTTAAAAGTTGAGGATTTAGCAAATTGCTTAAATATCAAAGATGAACTAAATATGATATTTGTATTACGTTCATCTGTAACTCACGCAACTATGCCTACATATACTAATGAGAAAAATGGTACTTTATATGGAGTTATGGGAATTGGCTGGTATGGAGGAAATAACATACCCGATTTCTATTCTACAGATCAAAAAAGTGATTACTATTCATTTATGAAGGTTGTGATTCTTGGAGATGTTTGCTATGATGATGACTGTGATATAAATATAAAAGATGTTATTTTATTAAGAAATTTAATTGTAAAAAAGCCATATACAGAACAAGGCTTTATATGTCAGCCTGAAGCAGGAGATGTAAATAATTGGACAACTTACGGAGATGTTACTCGTACAGAACCAAATATTGGAGATGTTATTGCAATAAGACAAAGAATATTGAATAATAAATGGATAATGCCTTAAAGAATTGCAGAGAGGTATGCAAAAACAACTGATAATATATTTATATTTAGTATTAGATATACGAAATATAAAGGTTTTGCATTATAAAAAAATACAAGGAACCTATAATGAAGTGAACCCAAATTGTTAGACAAAAAAGTTTAACAAGGAGGGTTCATTTTTATGAGTAAATATTCAAAGGAATTTAAGTTAGAAGTGATTAGATACTGTCTTGAGGGAAAACATGGACATAGAGATGCAGCACAACATTTTAATGTTAATCATGAATTAATCCGAGGATGGGTAAAAAAATATCAACTACATGGTGTAGAAGGACTTTTTAAGCATACAGTTTCATCATATAGTGGAGATTTTAAAATTAATGTGGTAGAATATATGCATAACAATCATTTATCATTAGCTAAAACAACATTTCAATTTAAATTAGGACACCCTAATGTTATTGGTAAATGGGAACGTATCTATTATGAGGAAGGACCACAAGCTCTTTATGAGGAGAGGCGTGGTAGGAAAAAGAATATGAGCTCTAAGCCAAAAAAGAAAAAATTAAATAAAGATGTTGAAGAAGATTTAATTGCTGAAAATCAAAGGCTTCGAATGGAGAATGAATACTTAAAAAAATAAAATGCCTTAGTTCAGGAAAGAATCAAGCGAGAGAACAAGAAAAAGTAATTGTTGTCGATGAAATAAGGCATAAATATAGCTTGAGAGAATTATTAAAACTAGCAGAAATGCCACGAAGCACATTCTATTATCATTTAAAGAATTTAAAGAAAGATGATAAATACAAAGTAGAAAAAGATGAAATATTATCAATATTTCATGAAAATAAAGGGCGTTATGTTTATAGAAGAATAACCTTAGAAATGAAAAATCGTGGCTATATAATTAATCATAAAACTATACTAAGATTAATGAATTTAATGGGATTACAAAGTATTCAAAGACCAAAAAGAAGATATAATTCATATCAAGGTACAATAGGAAAAATAGCAGATAATTTATTAAAAAGAAATTTTAAAGCAGATAAACCAAACCAAAAGTGGGCTACAGATGTAACGGAATTTAAAGTTAATAATGATAAGCTTTATCTATCACCAATAGTAGATTTATTTAATGGTGAAGTAATAAGTTTTAATTTATCTAGACATCCAGTATTTAATCAAGTAGTAGATATGTTAGAAAAAGCGTTTAATAAAATACCAAATGATACCAATTTAATATTACATTTAGATCAAGGATGGCAATATCAAATGAAGCAATATCAATATCTTTTAGAACAAAAAGGTATTAGACAAAGTATGTCTAGAAAAGGTAATTGTTTAGATAATGCATGTGCAGAGAACTTTTTTGGAATATTAAAATCCGAACTTTATTATATAAAAGAAAAGAATATAAGAATATAGAAGAATTAGAAAAAGATATAATTGAATATATAGAATATTATAATAACAGAAGAATTAAGAGCAAACTAAAAGGAATGTCCCCTGTTCAATACAGAGAACATTCCATGTTAGTAGCCTAATTTATACTGTCCAACTTTTTGGGCTCAGTACAGGGGTACCTTGTATTTTTTATTTATTAATTATATAATATATGTGAGGAGGTAATGTTATGAGATTAATTAAAAAAATTTTTTTTATAGTAATATTTCTGTTTTTATTATTTAATTTAAATTTAGTATATGCTCAAGGTAGCTATAAATTAAATATGGAAGTAAATGAGTTAGAAGGAAAAGATGAAATTGTAGTTGAAATAAAATTCAAAGAAGCATCAGAAAAAATTCTTGGAATGCAAGGAGAAATAACATACGATAAAGATATTTTAGAGTTAGAGGAAATAAAAAGCGGAAAAGAAGCGTGGAATGTTACAGCATTTAACAAGGAAAATGGCATTTTTATGATTGAAATAAACGATGACGAATTCTTTAACCAAGATAAATACTTTGGGGCTGAAGATAAAGTATTAGATGCTATTTTTAAAATAAAAAAAAGAGAAAATACAGAGGTTAAAATTTCAGGGGTAAAGGTAGTTAATTCACAGTTTGAAACAACTAACATAGATGAAGAAAATATAAATATAAATTTTGAAAATAATAGTTTTTCACCCACAATTTTATTAGTATTTGGATTAATTATTGTTATATTAGTATTAACAATAATAATTCTTAAGAAAAAAAATAATAAGCACAGGCAGTAGAATTGCAAATATATTACAGAAATATTACAAATACATTAAAAACATGTTACATTTTTTTAAAAAAATTGAAAAACACTAAATACTATGCTAATATAATAATAAGTGAAAAAGGAGGAATAAACAATGCAAATTGAATGTATGATAAGAAGAATTGCTATATTTTTAGGTATAATAGTATTGCTTTTAATACTAGTACCTTTAAACAAAGTAAATGCAGAAACTGAAAAATATTTTATTACATTAGGAGATGGAAGCTTCACAGAATCAAGAAAAGTAGGTGATGTTAACTTAGATGGGGTATTTACATCTAGAGATGTAGATTTGCTTACTAAAAATCTAACAAATGTATCTGGATATGAAAATTTACCAGGAAAAATGAATGGTGATTTTAATGACGATTATTCGGTAAATATGGAAGATTTAAAAAGTATAGATGAGGAAGGTACAATATATACACCGGTTAGTATTCCACTGAATACAATTGCACAAAAAGCTACACTTTTATTAAAACTTACAAAGGAAAGTGCATATGGTTCAGAGGATTATAATATACAAAATGTAATATGGAAAACAACTGATAGTAGTATTGCAAAAGTTAAAAAAGTAAGTAGTGAAGGTGCTGAAGTTAGTATATTGACAAATGGAAATTGTAGTATAGAGGCGCGTATAGATGGAAAAGTAGTCGATAAACTTGAAATTATAGCTATATCTAATTCGGCTTTGAATCCCACTTTTCGTACAACTTATATTTATCCTAAAAATGGGTTTGATGGAATAATCAATCTTACAACAAACGGTAGTGACAGAACAGTAAGAATAAAAATAAGTAGAGAAGATGCTTCTTCAACAAATCATGAAAAAATAGCAGCAATTAATGCTAAGGTACGTATAGACATAGATTCTGAACCAGAAATTATTCCAATATCTGAAAATTGGGAAATTACAGAAAAAAACTATTCTAATGGTTTATTTAACTTTATAGCTGAAGAAAAAGATGAATACTTAATATCTAATAATTCACAGGATTGTGTCGAATTTGATTTGATTTATGGTAGCTCAAAAACAACAAAATTCGGATGTAGTCAAGTATCTTTAGATAATATGTACATAACAGATACGGAAAATAAAATTTATAATTTGGATGGAGTTGAAAATGAAAGAAAAATCACTGAATTAGCTGAAAAAAATATCCTTGTAAAAAAACAATTTAAAGACAGAATAGAAATAAAAAAAGGTGTTAATAATCAATTGGGAAAGATGTATGTTAAACTTAATGGGACAAACAATGGAGAAAAATCATATGCAACAACTACAGATTTGAAAAATTGTTTAGATATAGCTGAACGGCTATGAGTTTATATACGATTGCTATAAAATGGAATTTGATGGGATTCAATATTATACAGCTGATGATGACTCTGTTTGCAAAGTATTAAAAATAGGAGTAAAAAGCTCAGAAGATTTTAAGTGGCTTTTTGATGTCGTAGTAATTGGAGATATATATTTTGATTTTGATTATGATATTAATATAAATGATGTTATGTGTTTAAGAAAAAAAATAGTTGGAAAACAAGTTTTTGACATGATTGTAACATCAGCAGAAGAAATAGATCCAATTCAAATGGAGGCATCAGATGTAAACAACTCAAATCTTTCTAGTACTGGACAAAGACAATGGGGAGATATTGGAGATGTGATAGCAATTAGACTGAGAATACTAAATAAAAAATGGAGTGATCTATAAAAGAAAAATTTTATAAGATATTAATAAATAATAAAGCAGAGAATATAGCTATTTTGTACTCTGTTTTTATTAACTTAAAATATAAAAAATAGTATTATATTACGACAGTGTTACAAAAATATTATAAAAATATTACAAATTCATAATAATATTGAAAAATAAAAAATAATATGTTATTATCATTTTATAAAAGGGAGAAATGTAATGAAAAAAATATGTGTTTTTATAATAGAAGTACTTATATTATTAGTTATTATAAATACAACTGTATTTGCAGCAAATAGTGCGAAAATAAATATATCTATACCTAAAGAAGTACAAAAAGGTGAAACTATACAAGCAAAATTAGTAATAGAAAATGCAAGCGATGGTGTAAGTGGAATACAAGGAAAACTAGAATATGATGCAAATGTCTTAGAATATATAGACAGTAAAGCTTTACTAGAAGGATGGTTTATATCTGGATTCAATAAGGATACAGGAATATTTTTAATAGAGCCTACTAATGTTGGAGATACTGATAAATTTATAACGGGAACAAAGAATGTTATAGAAATTTCTTTTAAGGTAAAGGAAGATAGCAACGAAGAAGAAACGGAAATAAAAATATCTAACATTGTACTTTCAGGAGCTAATAGTGAGAACAAAGAAATATCAAAAACGATAAAAATAACTAACGAAAATGATAACAGCGATAATAATAATAATGACAACAACAATACTAATATCAATAATAACAATAATGACGACAACAATAATAGCGGTAACAGTGATAACAATAATGAAGATAACAACAATAATAGTGGTAACAGCAATAACAATAATGAAGATAACAACAATAATAGTGGTAACAGTAATAACAATAATAATAACAATACTAACATCAATAATAACAATAATGATGACAACAATAATAGTGGTAACAGCGATAACAATAATAGTGGCAACAGCAATAATAATAACAGCAACAATAATAATAACACTGATAAATCAACCATTAAAGAAAATAAACTTCCTAAGACTGGAACAAATGAAAACTTATTGATTATGACATTAATTCTTTTTGCAATTGTAATATTTGCATATAAAAAGTATAGAAAATACAAAGATATATAGAAAAAAAACACTCTGCAAAAATGCAGAGTTTTTTTGTTTTTTTTATAAGGTCTCAATTATGAAACTTTATAAGCTGTAATTACATAACGCCAGCCACTACCAAGGGCGCTTGCACAAGTGATTAAACGGATTGTTTCGTAATTGTAAGATGTACTTACAAGATATTGACCATCATCATTAGAAATTATGTCTAGGTTGTCATCGGTAACATAGCCAAGGTCTGAACGAAAAACCACGTATTCATGGGGAATTCCATAATTTATTAGAGTAATGGTATCGTCCAAATTGATGGAGTTTAAGATACTAAAACTTCCATAACTATGACCAAAGAAAAAGATATCCCTTGAATTTGAAAACCACCAACTATCTTGCACTACATCGTAACAATTTACATTATCCTGATTAGGTTCATCAATAACAACTTCAATTGGATTTCCGTTAATGATAAGACAATTGTAAGGACAATTAGAATAGTCTATAATAGTTTCTTCAGGTAAAATTTCATCTTCCCAAGTTTCTTCAACCTCAAATTCTTCATCTAGAGTTTCTTCAGTTAGAATTTCCTCTTCCTTAGTTTCATTTTCTTGATTCATTAATTCAACTTCTTGAAGTATTTCATATATTTTATGAAGCTTATCATTTTTGTTTAAAACAGCCATATAAGCTATAAAATCCATAATTACTTCATGATTGCTTTTATAAGGTTCAGAAGAGGTTAAATTACTTGAGTTAGATTCTTGCTCAGAGCTGGAACTATCTAGAGTATAATTGCTCCGTAGTCTTTCCGGTGTATATTGCTGTTGAACACTTTCAATGTGATAATTGCTTGACGTTGAAGAATTCTGCTTAACAACAGAAATATCGGATGTCTCCAAAATGAACTTTAAATTGATACTGCCATGCTTTTCCAGAAAATTGATGCCAAAAACTAAGATAAAGATTATCATATTAAATATGATAAGCCCTGCCAGGATTCCAAAGATGATTGAGTTCCGCTGTTTCATAGTGTAGCCACCTTTCTAAAAGTATGTAATTATATTATATCAAATTTAACAAATTATGTCAAACAAAGTGGCTATTCAATGAGAATGTAGAGAAATATACATACATATTTTTAATTTAAAAAGAATATGAGGTATATCAAATTACCTTGTATTTTTTATATAAACATGATACAATATTACGCATAAGGAGAAATACTACGGACAATAAAAATGAGATTTTAATCTATGAAGATAAAGATGGAATTACTAAAGTAAATGTTACATTTACTGATGAAGATATTTGGCTTACACAAAATCAGCTAGCTAGTGTTTTGAAACAACACAAGAAAATATTTCGATGCATATTTCTAATATTTATAAAGATAAAGAATTACCAATTGATTCAACTAATAAGAAATTCTTATTAGTTCAAAAAGAAGGTAATAGAGAAGTTAAGAGAAATGAAAGAATTACAAAGTGATTTTGATTTATTAATGAAATCATTACCAAATAAAAACAATTAAATTTTATGATAAAATATTAAAAAGTATTACTATTTCATATTAGAATAAAGAAATAATAAGGAGGATACGATGGATTCGAGAGAGGATTTTCTTAAAAGACTTAAAACAGGTGAAAAACGTAAGATGAAAGTAGGACTAATTGATGATAATAGCGATGTGTTAAAAAAACAAATAACTGAGCAAATCGATTGTTATATAGATGAAATCTCTATCAAAAAAGCAAATGCATATGCTAATAAGGAAATAACTAGAGCTGTACTTCTAGGATATGATATACTATTTTTTGATGCTACATACGAAGACGCTCAAGAAGGACTATCAGCAATCTCTGCTTTAGAAGAATTAATTCATAATAATCCAGCATTTGCAGATAAATCAAGAGTCCTTATAGGAGAAGATTTTTTGCGTTATGCTCCAATTGATGATACTGAAATAAACGAGTTAATAAAAAGAGCATTAAGACTTCCACATATTATTTATGGTAAAGAAAAAGGAACAAAAGTTGAAGATATGCTAAAACAAATTAAAAGTGAAGCAAAGAGTAAAGGGATTGAAGTAAGAAATTTAATGCCAAAAGGCGAATGTAGCCCAGAATTATTAAAAAAAGTAATGCCTTATATTAATGCTATTCAGGAAAATCTAATGAGCCAATCAAAAATAGCTATTGATATTACAGAAGGATTGAGAGAAGTTCAACCCACAAATGAATCTGAAAGAGACATTTTAGAAAGATTAAAAATAATTTCTAACTTACTTTTATATAATCAGCACCTTATTGTTCAACATTTTGAAGGATTGAATAGCATCCGTAATAAAGAATTAACAAGTCTTACAACTGATAGTGACGAAAGAACGTACGAATAGAAATATAAAAATAAAAAGGAGTTACTATGTTTAAAATACATTCAGATTACAAACCAACTGGTGATCAGCCAAAGGCAATTGAATATTTAGCGAAGCGGAATAGAAGATGGAAAAAGATTTCAGACTTTGCTTGGTGTAACTGGCTCACGGAAAAACTTTTACAATGGCAAATGTCATAGAAAAAGTGCAAAAGCCAACTCTTGTACTTGCACATAACAAGACACTAGCAGGACAACTTTATTCAGAATTCAAAGAGTTCTTCCCAGAAAATGCAGTTGAGTATTTTGTTTCTTATTACGACTATTACCAACCGGAAAGCTATGTTGCATCAACAGATACATATATTGAAAAAGATGCATCTATAAATGATGAGATAGATAAACTAAGACACTCAGCAACAGCTGCACTTTTTGAAAGAAAAGATGTAATAATAGTTGCTTCTGTTTCATGCATATATGGACTTCGGAGATCCAATAGATTATGAGAATATGGCAATTTCTCTAAGGCCACGGTATGACAAAGTCAAGAGAAGAGATTTTAAGAAAGCTTATTAATATGCAATATACAAGAAATGAGATGGACTTTAAAAGAGGTACTTTTAGAGCAAAGGGAGATATATTAGAAATATACCCATCAGATCAGAATGAAACAGCAATAAGAGTTGAGTTTTGGGGAGATGAAATTGAAAAGATTACAGAGATAAACCCACTAACGGGAAGGTCAGTTTCCTTAAGACAGCATGTTATGATATTCCCAAATTCTCACTATGTAGCAGGAGAAGGCAAGATGGAAGGGGCTCTTGTTACAATAGAAGAAGAATTACAAGAAAGAATAAAATATTTCAAAGATAATAATAAGCTAATAGAAGCACAAAGAATAGAAGAAAGAACAAACTTTGATATGGAGATGCTAAAAGAAACAGGCTTCTGTCAAGGAATAGAAAATTATTCAAGACATATTAGTGGACGTGCTCCAGGAAGTGCACCTTTTACGCTTTTAGACTATCTTCCAAAAGATTTCATAATGTTCATAGACGAATCACATGCTACAATTCCACAAGTTAGAGCTATGTATAATGGAGATAGAGCAAGAAAAGAAAGCTTGATACAGTACGGTTTCAGACTTCCATCAGCACTTGATAACAGACCACTTAAATTTGAAGAATTTGAAAAGAAGATAAATAAATGTATATTTGTATCTGCAACACCAGCAGAATATGAAATGGATAATTCAGCAGGAAATGTAGTAGAGCAAATTATAAGACCAACAGGACTTTTAGATCCAGAGATAATTGTAAAACCTGTTGAAGGACAAGTAGACGACTTGATAGAAGAAATACGAGAAAGAGCAGAGAAGAATGAAAGAATTTTAGTTACAACTTTGACAAAGAAAATGGCTGAAGACTTGACAGCATATCTTGCAAGCCTTGATATAAAGGTAAGATATATGCATTCAGACATAAAAGCATTAGAGAGAATGGAGATAATAAGAGATTTAAGAATTGGCAAATTTGATGTGCTAGTTGGAATAAATCTTTTAAGAGAAGGACTAGATATTCCAGAAGTATCACTTGTTGCAATACTTGATGCAGACAAAGAAGGATTTTTACGTTCTGAAAGGTCTCTAATACAGACAATAGGACGTGCTGCAAGAAATACAGATGGAAAAGTTATAATGTATGCAGATGAACTAACAGGCAGTATGGAAAGAGCAATTTCAGAAACAAACAGAAGAAGAAAATTACAACAAGAATATAATGAGAAGAATGGAATAACTCCACAAACAATTAGAAAGAGTGTTAGAGATACAATCAAAGCAACTATTGTGGAAGATATACAAAATGAATATGATATAAAAGAAGAGGAAGACATTAAAGATGTAATTGAAAAATTAACAAATGAAATGATACAGCATGCACAAAATCTAGAATTTGAAAAAGCAGCAGAACTTAGAGATAAGATTAAGGAATTAGAGAGTATTGTATAAAAAGAAAATGCTAGGCTGACATTAGGGTGAGTAGTAACGATTTTTATTGTACTAATAAAAATAATTTTGGAAATTTATAGATTTTTTAATAGAATTAGTATATAATAACGATATAAGTAAATTAAAATATAATTATTTAAAATTAATATAAAGGAGAGAAGAACTATGATTCATGAATTTGCAAAATATCCAGATGGAACATTAGGAGTGTTTTCTGGCATTGGCAAAAAAGAAAATGGAGAAGAATATATTACAATTACGTTTGAGAGAACCACTCAAAATGGTTTTGATACATTTGCAGTAGAACTTCCAGGTTATAAAATAGTTTTGGAAGAAGGAAACTATACAGAAGAAGAAAAAAGAATATTTTTAGAAATAGTAAAAAACGGTTCATCATTCTTCTTTAAATATGCACGATTAGGAGGTTTAAAAATTGCCTAATATTTTTGAATTAAAACGGATATAGAATATATTTTTGGACTAATGAAAATGATGAACCTTTACATGTTCATATTTCAAAAGGATTACCATCGGCAAATGCAACAAAAGTATGGTTAACTCAAAAAGGAGGATGCGTTATTTGCCATAACAAGAGTAAAATACCAGAAAGAGAACTAAACATTATATGTGAAGATATTTCCTTACATTTTTTTCAAATTGTAGAAATATGGAAGAAAATTCATTCTGGTAATATTAAGTTTTACTGCTAAACCTTGCACTTCACAGTAGTTGTTGAGAAGAGTAAGACGGAGGAATAATAATGGGATTTTTTGATAAATTAAAACAAGGTCTTGGAAAGACAAAAAGTTCTTTTGATGAGAAAATAAACAATGTATTTAGTACATTTAGAAAAGTAGATGAAGACTTATTAGATGAATTAGAAGAAACACTAATAATGTCAGATATAGGAATGGATACATCACTTGAAATAGTATCAAGACTCAGACAAAGAATAAAAAAAGAAAATATCAAAGATGCAGAAGAAGTTAAAAATGCTCTAAGAGAAGAAATGCAAAGTATACTTGAAGTATGTGATAATAGTTTAAAACTTGACACAAAGCCATCTGTAATACTAGTAGTAGGTGTAAATGGAGTAGGAAAAACTACTTCAATTGGAAAAATTGCAAATAGACTTCAAAGAGATGGAAAAAAAGTTATGGTTGCAGCAGCAGACACATTTAGAGCAGCAGCTGTAGAACAACTTGAAATATGGGCTAAAAGAGCAAATTGTGAAATCGTAAAAAAAGAGGAAGGTTCAGATCCAGCATCTGTTGTATTTGAAGCAATACAAAAAGCAAAAGAGCAAGATATAGATGTACTTATATGTGATACTGCAGGAAGATTACACAATAAAAAATATCTAATGGACGAGCTTGAAAAGATACAAAGAGTAATTGAAAAAGAGTTGCCTGATGCTGATAAAGAATCACTTCTTGTAATAGATGCGACAACTGGACAAAATGCAATAGAACAAGTAAAAGCTTTTAAAGAAGTATCAAATATTACAGGACTAGTTTTAACAAAACTTGATGGAACAGCAAAAGGTGGAGTAGTAATTGGAATTGTAAATGAAAACAAGATACCAGTAAAATTCATTGGAGTTGGAGAGCAAATAGATGATATGGAGATTTTCAATTCAAGTGATTTTACAAAGGCAATAATATAGGAAATTAAATTGTTTATCTATTTAATTAAAAAAGTCCGCTAAATCTCGTTGGGGTTGGACACTTTCTTCCTCCAAGCTTTCGGAAGAAAAGTACAACCCTTGTGTTTGGTTACTTTGAGCAGAAAAAAACAAATATAATATTAAGTCAAGCCTTAGGGCTTGGCTTTTTTGCTATTTTGTGGTAAAATAGTAATTGTGAGAATTAAACTTGAAAGGAGAATAGCAAAGTGTCAGATAATACAAATCCAGAAAAGCAAAGCATACAAAATGAGGAAAATAAAGAAAATAAGACAGAAGAAAATACAACATTGAAAAAACATAAATACAAATTAAGAACAATTATAGTTCTAGCCGCAATTCTGCTATTTGCACTAGGTCTAGGTATAGCATATAGAGCAAATTATGTTGAAATGCTTGAAATAGGAGAAAACTATGCAAATGTATTTACTAAAAATCTAAAATATAAACTGATAATTGGTGGAGCAAATTTTATAGTTGTATTTATATTAATGTGTATAACAAATGGTTTAATAAAAAAAGGTTTAAAAAAGTTTTTTGAAGAAGACAAAAAAGAAATGCCTAAACTTCCAAATAAATCAATAGCCTTGATAGCATCAATAATTGCTGCAATAATTACACCAAATTTATTTATAGAAAAAGTCATATTTTGCTTAAACAATGGACAATTTGGTATAACAGAACCAATCTTTAATATGGATGTAGGTTTTTACATATTCCAAGCTCCATTAATAGAGCAAACTTTATATTATTTACTAGCAATATTTATTGGACTAACTGTATATACAGTAGCATATTATATAATTTCATTTAACTTGTATTTTGATGGAATAAATGGACAAACATTAAAAAATAATACATTTATAAAGCACACAATATTTAATGGCTTTATAATAGTTTTTCTAGTTGTTGCAATAATATTATTAAATACACAAAATATTGTATTAGATAATTTCCTAAGTCTAAATGATAGGGCAAAAACAAGTATTGTTGGGGCTGGAAACATTGAAAGTACGATAAAACTATGGGGATATAGAATACTTGGTATTGTCATTATTGTGTCTGTATTTATGGCAGTTAAATTTTATAAAAAGAATAGTAGTAAAAATGTGCTAAAATCTCTTGCAATAGTTCCAATTTATTTGGTATGTTTATTTGTTGCAATGATAGGGTATAAAACTATATTTATCAATGGTAGAGAACTTGACAAAGAAAAATCATATATTCTAACCAATATTGATTTCACTAAAACGGCATATAATTTAAAAATTGATGAGATTGAACTCGAGAACACTGGAACAATAACTATGCAAGAGACTGAAGAAAATGAAAATGTAATAAGCAATGTACCAGTAATAACTAAAAAAGTAGCACTTAATAATTTAAGACAAACACAGACAAGTACAGGATATTATACCTTTAATGACGTAAAAGAAACTTATTTTAATAATAAATTTACATATATTGCACCAAGAGAGATAAGCAGTAAGAACACCACATATAATAGTGGAGCAGATGAATATACACATGGATATGGTGCCATTTTAGTGTCAGCAAGTGAAACAGATGAAAATGGAAATGTCATATATTTATCGAAAGATTTTGATAATACAAATATAAAAGAACCAAGAATTTACTATGGTATGGAAACTAACAGAATAGTAACATTGTTAGGAGAAAATGAAGAATTCGACTATCCTAAAACTGCCTCACAAAATGTTAGCAATAAATATGATGGAAATGGTGGAATTATATTAGATTTTCTTGATAAAATATCTGTAAGTATTAAAGAAAAAAATCTTGGAATAATGTTTTCAGGAAATAGTAAAACATTATTAAATAGAAATATTATACAAAGAGCAAAAAAAGTAATGCCATATCTAATTTATGATGAAGAACCATACTTAGTTATAGCAGATGATGGAAATTTATATTGGGTAATAGATGCATATACTGTTTCAAATAAATATCCATATTCTCAAAAAACAAAAATAACTTATGAAGATAGAATACAAGAAATAAATTATATTAGAAACTCTGTAAAGGTAATAGTAGATGCCTATGATGGAGATGTAAATTTCTATATAACAGATAAGACAGACCCTATAATTATGGTATATAACAATATGTACAATGGACTTTTTAAAGAACAAAGTGAGATACCAGAAGGAATTTCTAAGTATTTTACATATTCAAAATATTTATATAATATTCAAGCAAAAATGCTAACAATGTATCATAATGTTCAAGCAGATGTATTATATAGAGGAAATGATGTATGGCAAATTGCATCTTACTCTAATTTGATAACATCTACGGCATCAACACAAATGGAGCCAAATCTAACAATGGTAAAAACGGTGGATTCAGTAGAAAGTAGATTAGGACTTGTTCTATCATATAACTTATATGGCAGAGAAAGTATGAACGCGTATCTTGTTGGAACTGTTGAAGATGGAGTAAATAAATTAAAACTATATAAGTTTTCAAATGAGAATAGTGTAATAGGACCAATTCAATTCGATAGCTTAATAGAACAAGATGAAACAATATCAAGTGAGATATCTGCGTTAAATGTTACAGGAACTAGAATTACGAAGGATATGTTTATTATTCCAATTGATAATACTATTTTGTATGTAATACCGATATATCAGACATCATTAAATGAAGCAAGTAGCGTTCCAGTACTTAAAAAGGTTGTAGTTGCATCTGGAAATAAGGTGGCAATAGGGACGAATTTTAGTGAAGCACTTAAAAATTTACTATCTACTAATTATTCTGTAAATATTGAAGTGGAAGATACAAGTACAATAGATGGACTTATCCAAATGATTATAAAGGCAAATAATAACTTAACTGAATCAAATAATGCAAATAACTGGACACAAATAGGAAGAGACATAGAAGAGTTGCAAGACTTAGTTAGACAATTAGAAGTATTATCAGAAAATCAAAAGAAGAAGGAAGAAGCGGAAGCAAAAGAAAAACAAGCGGAGAATGTGATACTCGATAGAAATGTGATTGTTGAGTAAAAAAGGAGAATATTATGAGAATTATATCATTAATAATAGGAATTATAGGTATTATTACTTGCATAATGGGAAATATTTTTATTTTGGTAATATTAACAATGTTATTAGGAAATGTTGATTGGTCAATTTTAAATATAATTTTTGCATTTGAAACAATTGAATTCGTTGGTGCACTTTGTGGTTTAATATTAGGTATAATAGATTTAGTTAAAAAAAATAAAAAGAATCAAGAGAATGGTGTATCCATTGCTGGAACTGTACTGTCAGGAATAGCATTAATTATGAATATCTTGATGTTATTTATATATATAAAATGGTATTTAGTATAATATAATTTAAAATTGCACAAATAACAGTCTTGTTATTTGTGCAAAAATGTTTTTTCTACATAAAGTTTACTTGCAAAAGATTGTGCAACACTCTGAAGCAGGTATTGTTCAAAAGCTATATTATCAGGAACTTTATATTCAATTCCATCAAAGGTATATTTAATTGCTCTTTCAATTGCATCACAAAATTGATCATACGCAGAGTTTATTCTTGCTGTTTTTATTGCAAGTCCAATAAGCTCAGATATATCACTAATGCTATATACTTGTTTTAAGATACATATTACAAAAAGTGTGGCTATATGAATTTTATTATATTTCTTTTTCTTTGGAGGTTTAATTAAACCTTGTTTTACATAGTTGTTTATCATAGTTTTAGTTATAATTGTTTCATCTTTATTACAAATGAAATTTTTAAGTTCTTTTTCAAGAAGTGTAACTGTTTGGTCTAAATATAAATCAAGTTTTGGAATTTCTTTCCATCTAGGAATATGATAGTTTTGGATATTTTGCTTTGTCATAATAACCTCCATATTTAAATTACTCCAATTATATCAAATATTAACATAAAATGCAATATTTAAAGCTTCTTATTTATGTCCACCAAGCTCTAACGGCGTAGGACGTTTTCTTCCTCCAAGTTTTCGGAAGAAAAGTGCTACGCCTTCGCATGGCTACTTTGAGATAATAAAAAAAGTATTTTGTATTTTTCGTTGTTTGAAGAAAATATATATGATATAATATATGAAATGAGGAGGAAGATATGGAAGAAAATTATGTTGAAGGAAGAAATGCTGTTTTAGAACTTTTAGAAAGTGAAAAAGATATAAATAAAATATATGTACAAAGTGGAGAAAAGCACGGAAGTATAATGAAGATTATTGCAAAAGCTAAAGCAAATGGAGTTGTTGTACAAGAAGTACAAAAAAGAAAGCTAGATGAGATGTCAACTTCAAATAATCATCAAGGTGTTATTGCAATTGTTCCACCATTTCAATATGTAGAAGTAGATGATATTTTAGATGAAGCAAAGAAAAGAGGAGAAGAGCCATTTATAATTATATTGGATGGTATAGAAGACCCTCATAATTTAGGCTCAATTATTAGAACTGCTGAGACAGCAGGAGTACATGGAGTAATTATTCCAAAAAGAAGAGCAGCATCAGTTAACGCAACAGTTTCTAAAACTTCAGCTGGTGCAGTAGAGTATATGAAAATTGCAAGAGTAAATAATATAAATGAAACAATTAAAGAATTAAAAGATAAAGGTATATGGATTTGTGGAACAGACATGGATGCTAAAACATTGCATTATGAACAAGATTACAAAATGCCAATAGCTATAGTCATTGGAAATGAAGGAAAAGGAATGTCAAGGCTAACAAAAGAGAATTGCGATTTCTTAGTAAAGATTCTAATGAAAGGAAAGATAAGCTCACTTAATGCATCTGTTTCAGCAGGAATTATTATGTATGAGGTAGTAAAAGGAAGAATGTAAATTTTCAAAATAAACGTCGTCTTGCGTTGTTGCTCTCAGTCGATTTCCACTCAACGTGCTTATGCACATTGAGGATTTTCTATCTAAATTTTAACGCAGTAATACGAAGCTTATTTTGGATTTTAGTGTACCTCAGTAAATTTAATATCCCTCGGATCATACTCCTCAGGTTTAAGACCAATTCTAGATTTCATATAATCAAGAATAAATATAAATATAATTGCAAAAACACAACCTAAAATAGTAATTGCAAAAGAGGTTGGAATAAATGCTAATAACAGTGAAGAAATCCAATATATAGTTGTGTTAAAAATACTCTCTATAAGTGTACAAGCAGAATATATCTTTGTTGACATAGTAGGAGTAGAAAAACTATTTAAATATCTCTTTTGCAAAGTATAATATGGACCTTTAATTATGAATTGTAATGCATAAGCCAACAATATTATTAAGAATTTTAAGTTAGTATCTTTAAAAATAATTGCAGTAACCCCTATAACAATCATAGAAATTGTAAATGTCATAGAAAAATATGTAAGTACTTCATTTCTATATTTTTTGTGAAAATAATCTTGCCTTTTAGCTGCAAAACCAGAAAGTATGGTAAGAATCGCAAATATTACTCCAAAGTATTGTTCAGGCACACCTATTTCTGTAAATAAACTGCTAGCAATGGTTGAACGTACAGTTAATATAGCAGCAAATGCCCCTGAAAATAGAAGTAATGCCTTTAATCTATTTGACCTAAATATATTTTTAAAAGCGATTCTTAAATCTTTATAATATTCTTTATAACTTCTGATTTCACCTACAAGTTTAGTTTTTTTATTAGGGTTTTCGTAAGGTATAAATTTAAAGCAAAGTATACATGAAATTATGCATGATGCCAAACATAAAAATATTGGCAAATAATTATTAAAAACATAAAAAAAACCACAACTCATAGAAGTAATTGCATCTAAATAATACCAATAAGCAGAACCTTTTCCGTCAATATTTGAAAATACAGTTCTAGGGTGCTCCTTATCTAAAACACAGTCGCTAAGTAAGCTTGATTCGCATAAACTTTTAATAGCATATCCAAATGCCATTAAGAAATTTGAAAATATCATAGCAGGTATACCTTTTGCTAAAATTACAATTAAGATACAAGCAGTAATCAAAATATTACCTAATATTAGGCTTTTTCTTTTTCCTAATAATTCTACGATAGTAACACATCTAATTTGTAATATAAGTTTAAAAAATGGATAAAATGAGTCAATGAATAAAACATTAGATGCTGAAAAGCCTTTGACTTGTGTTAAAAATAAGAATATTATTGAATAATAGAATAATAAATCCCATGCAAACATTTTGTATAGGGGATAGATTTTTGAATTATATTTTTTTGCTTTGATTATTTTTTCTTCGGTTAGTTCCATTTTTTCCTCCGTATTATATTTTGCTATATAATGTCCGCCAAGCTCTATCGGAGCTTTTGTATTTTCTTCCTCTATATTTTCGAAAGAAAAACAAAACTCCTTCGCATGGCCACTTCGCTAACAAAATTATATAATAAACAGAAATGTTTGTAAATAGAATTGACAAATTTCTTTGTCATTGATAAAATAATGATGATAAAAACACTTATAAAATTTTCGCCAAATCTCGTCGGTGATGGACATTTTCTTCCTCCAAGTTTTAGGAAGAAAAGTGCATCACCTGTGTTTGGCTAGTCTAGAATTTTTTAAAAAGTAGGTGCAAAGTTTTATGCTTATTTATCCTGACAAATATTTGAATAATGTAAAGGAAATAACAATAGATTTTTTAAAAGAGAATAATATAAAAGGACTTATATTAGATATAGATAACACTCTAATAGATTTTGATAGAAAGCTTTTAGATGGTGCAAAAGAATGGTGTGAAGATTTAAAGAAACAAGGAATAAAGTTCTATATATTATCAAACACAAATAAAAAAGATAAAGTAGAAAAAGTATCAAAAGAACTAGATATACCGTATATAAATTTCGCAAAAAAACCACTAAAAAAAGGCTTTAAAACAGTACAAAAAAAATTACAAATAGAAAACTCAAGAGAAATTGCAACAGTTGGAGATCAAATCTTTACAGATGTAATTGGTGCAAGAAGATCAAAGATGTATTCTATTTTAACAAAGCCATTAGATAAACGAGACATTTTCATGACCAGAATAAAAAGACCTTTGGAAAATTGGATAATAAAAAGATATCTAAAAAAATGTAAAGAATAGAACAGTAAAACGCAAACTCGGCGGACCATTTATGCAAATATATAAACAAAAGCTTAGACCTTATTTTGAGGAAAAAGGAGAGAAGATTACTATGTTTTTAAATAATACCCACATACTATTTTATGTTTTATTTACAATTTTAGGACTGATATCAGGACAGATTACTTCATGGTGCATAAAAAGAATGCCAGAACATAAAAAAGTATTATCAAAAGATTTTTTTAAAGAATTTAAACCAAACTATTTACTAATGATAATTACAGCAATCATGTATCTTATATTAGTTTATATGTATGGAGTTAAAACACAAATATTAAATAATATAGAGTTAATAAAATTTACAATATTAACTCCAATGCTAATCATTGCACTTGTAGTAGATTATAAATATCAAATAATACCAAATAGACTTAATATGACTATATTTGAAATAGGACTTATATTTGCATTTGTATCAGGACTGTTTAGCATGAATCTTATGACAAATGCACTTCTTGGAATGTTATTTGGAGGAGGAGTATTCTTAATAATAACATTAATTGGTGGATTAATTGCTGGAAAAGAAGCCATGGGATTTGGAGATGTCAAATTCATGGGAGCTTTAGGACTATACTTTGGACTTACAAATATTATAACAATAACACTAATGGCATTTTTGATTGCAGCATTTATAAGCATATTCTTACTTGCCACTAAAATAAAGAAAACAAGTGAATACATACCGTTTGGTCCATTTATTGTAATTGCATGTTTTATAAGTATGATTGTACCATTTAATATAATATTTATAGTACTTGCAAAGATATTTACTTTGGGAATGTATTAAAATGAAATTTGGAGTTAGGAATTTAGAATTTGGATAATAGAGAATGCTCTATTGACAAAGGGGGAACCTTAAATGAACGAGAGATTAAGATGGCTTAGAAATAATTTGAAATCACAAAATATACAAGGAATGATAATATCAAATCCTATAAATATAAAGTATTTGACAAATATAAATGCAGAAGGAATTCTTCTTATGACACTTAGAGAAAACGTATACATAACTGATGATAGATATATAGAAGATGTAAAAAGAACATTAACTGTTGAAGATGAGATAGTTGTTACAAATGTAAGAAATGTTTCTTTAGAGGATTATGAAAATTTCTTTATGTTTTGTGAGAATGTTGGATTTGAAGAAAACTATGTTACTTATGCAAAGTATAAAGAATATATGCGAAAATACAAAATTAATGATTTTGTAGAGACAGAAGGTATAATAGAAAAACAAAGACTTGTAAAAGATGAAGTAGAGATTGATAATATCAAGAAAGCTTGTGAAATTACAGATAGATGTTTTACACATCTTTTAAGCTATATAAAAAAGGGTATGACGGAAAAACAAATAGCAGAAGAAGTTGAAAAATTTTTTAAGCAAAATGGTGCAAGTGGTACAAGTTTTGATACAATAATTGCATCAGGAGACAATTCTAGCATACCACATGCAGTACCATCAGATAGAATAATTCAGTCTGGGGACATTATTACAATAGATATGGGATGTAAGTATAATGGATATTGCTCAGATATGACAAGAACAATATTTGTTGACTCAGTTAATGAATATGTAAAAGGAGTATATGATTTGGTACGTAAGAATCAAGAACTTGCAATTACTGAAATGCATGAAGGAGCAAACATAAAGAATATAACTAAGATGGTAGAATGTAACTTTAGATTGCATGATTGTGAGTTGGTTCATGCATTAGGACATGGTGTAGGACTTGAAATACATGAAGACCCAATAATTTCTTCAAGAAATGAAAAAATGTTAAAAGCTGGAATGGTAATTACAGATGAACCAGGAATATATTTACCAGGAAAGTTTGGAGTTAGAATAGAAGATACTGTGCTTATAACTGAGACAGGATGTGAGGTGCTAACAAAATCAAATAAGGATTATTGTGTGATATAGATGCTAAAGTAAATTTGGGTGAGCATTGCTCGCCCAAATTTACTGTCCATCATACACAAGACTTGAAGTTGGAATATAATAATCATCTGGCGGATATACATTGCTATCAGCCGGTTTGGGTATTTCTACAAGTTGACTTACTTCAATAATAGGAATATCTCCATGATAGTATCCCTTTGTTATTTCTCCAACAATATTAACCCAAGTTCCATCTTGTAAATTCTTTGAATTTTCACTATGACATAGAAAACCAACAACAAGTGAATTATTATCTGAATCAATAATCATATCACGAGCAAGTATAAATTGATTATCAGCTAAATCATACACTCTATAAATATATCCAGAAAAACTAATTTTTTGACCAATGTAATCGGCTAAATTTTCATGTACGGCTTTTAGTACATTTGTATAATTGTTTGAATCTATTGTATAAACATCATCTAAAGAACTGGATTTATCCATTTTCCCAAAAGTTTTATAAATGGCAATACAAGTTAAAATTAAAGCAACAATAACCATTAATGCAATAATTGCTTTAAAAAACTTACGAGAACTAAACTTTACATTATATACAAACATAGGCTATAACTCCTTTTTCTAAAATGTATGATGATAAAAGAGAAAATAGAACAGGAGGAAAAATTAGTATAAATAATTTTCCAAAACCTATTGCAAATTAGTTATTAATAATATAAAATAAAACCAAAGTAATTTTAATACGATAAACGTCAAAATAGTACATTGAAAATTAAATAAGTGTAAAAAAAGACTAAAAATAGCTAAAAGTGATATTTTTCAGTGTACTATTATGTATTTAGAGTAAAAAAATTACAAGAAATAATTAGTTATAAAAAAGACAAAAAGAAAAATACTAGAATTTAGTAAATAAAAAAACTAAGGAAATAAGGAGGAATATTACCAATGAGAAATTGGAAAAAAATGTTAAATAAAGAAAAAGGTATCACTTTGATAGCTCTCGTTATCACAATTATAATATTAGTCATTTTAGCAGCAGTATCAATACGTGCAGTATATAACATGGGAATTGTTGGTCATGCCATCAACGGTACCAAGCAATATGCGGAGCGTGCAAAAGAAGAAAATGCAATGATGGAACAAACAACTCAAATGCTTGAAGAAGCATTATTAGGAATAAGAAATGGAGAAAGTGGAAATGGAGGAACAACAACACCAACGAATCCAAGCAATCCAAGTAAACCAGAAACACCAGTAGGTCAAAAAGGCCCAACAGGAAAGCCACTAGTAAATAGTGAAACAGTATCAGACTATGTTACAGGAACAGAGCCATTAAAAGGAGAAGATAGATATGGTAACCCTATAACAATTCCAGTAGGATTTAAAGTAGCAAGTGATTCAGGAGAGGATGTAACAAAAGGTATCGTAATAGAAGATAATGATTTGTATGAATATACAGATGGAACAAAAAGAGGAAACCAATATGTGTGGATTCCAGTAGGAACAATTCATACAGATGCAGCAATGACAGCAGCAAATGATAAAACAATAATAGCAGGAAGATATGAATTTGCAAATGGAACAAGTAATTACACTGATGAAAGTGGAACAACCACAACAACTGCACCAGCCAAAGGAACACCAATATTAAAACAAAGCCTTGCAAATTATGCTACACAACCTAGTATTACTGGTTATGAATCTACTAGTTCGCCAACATATCATAAAGTAAAAACGGGAACAAATTTAGATTTAGTAATAAAAGGATGGTATTATGAAGATACAACAGTAAGAGATGGTACGCGGTGGCTTAAATAGAACAGCAGCAAGCTTATCAAGTTTTAAAACAAGTGTAGAGCAAAATGGAGGATATTATATAGCAAGATATGAAGCAAGTTGGAGTAATGATAATAATGTAAAAGTTAGAACAATAAAAACAGAAAAAAAACCTCTTACATCTGAACCATCAGATACAAATACAAGACAGGATGGACAACTATGGAACTTTGTAACAGAAATAGATGCAGCTGGATTTTGCCAAAATCTATATAGTGGAATAAATTCAGACTTAATGAATAGTTATGCTTGGGATACAGCTATTGTATTCATGCAAACCTTCGATGATAGAGCAGATAAGACTACTCCATACTCATATCAAACATCGAGAAATACAATTGGACCAGCAAATACAGGTGTAAATAATGATGAAGTATGTAAAATCAATGATATGGCATCAAATGTTTATGAATGGACAACAGAGTATTCTACGTGCCAGGATAGCGGTCGCGCTTACCCTTGTGTCTATAGAGGAGGTTACTGCAACAGCACCAGAGACTACACAGCTGGTCGTAGCTACAGCATTTCGGCGGGTGGCAGTAAGATCAAGACTTTTCGCCCCACACTTTATTTGTAGGTCTGTGTGCTTATAGTGATGCAATGTGAAAAGCAACATAATAGAATAAAGGCTATTAAATATGAAATTGATGATCTTGTCAGGATTAGTGTGTACATTTTTTTAAATTAATTTATCAATATGGGAGTTATATTTTTCTCGATAAAATTTAACTGTGTAAATTCAAGAAATAAAATTTTTGAATTGCACAGTTTTTATATATATTTTCACAAAAAATATTGCTTTTTTTGAAAAAAAATGTTATTATAATAGAGTAGATTAAAAAAAAACCCCTTTTTTGGGAGCTTAATTTTTAATCTATTTTTTTATTTTAGAAAGGATTGAAAAAAATGAGTAAAAAGTACATTTTCGTTACAGGAGGAGTTGTTTCAGGACTTGGAAAAGGAATAACTGCTGCATCACTTGGAAGACTATTAAAAAATAGAGGATATAAAGTAACAAACCAAAAATTTGACCCATATATAAATGTCGATCCAGGTACAATGAGCCCATTTGAACATGGAGAAGTATTTGTAACAGATGATGGTGCTGAAACAGACTTAGACCTTGGCCATTATGAGAGATTTACAGATGTAAGTTTAACTAAAAATTCAAGTGTAACATCTGGAAAAATATATCAAAGCGTATTAGACAAAGAAAGAAGAGGAGATTATCTCGGAAAAACAGTACAAGTAATCCCTCATATTACTAATGAAATTAAAGAAAAAATATATAGCTTTGAAGATACAGATGTTGATATAATTATAACAGAGCTTGGGGGAACTGTAGGAGATATGGAAGGACTTGCATTTATAGAGGCAATTCGTCAAATAGGCCTTGAACTTCCAAAAGAAGATGTTGCATATATTCATGTAACACTACTTCCATACATATATGGTTCAAATGAGCTAAAGTCAAAACCTACTCAACACTCTGTAAAAGAACTTCAATCTATGGGAATACAACCAAACATTGTAGTTTGCAGAAGTGAACAAGAAATGCCAGAAGATATGAAAGCAAAAATTGCATTATTCTGTAATGTTAGAAAAGAATGTGTAATACAAAACTTAACAGCAGACAATCTTTATGCAGTTCCACTTATGCTTGAAGAAGAAGGTCTTGCAAGAGAAATCTGCAAAGAGCTTCATCTAGAAAATGTAGAGCCTAAAAATGAAAAATGGGAAAAGATGATAGAAGGTATAAGAGCTATTGGAGATGAGACAGTAAAAATAGCAATAGTAGGTAAATATGTAAGACTTGAAGATTCATATCTTTCAGTTGCAGAAAGCTTAAGACACGGTGGATATGCAAACAAAGTAAATGTAGATATAAAATACATCGATTCAGAAACTGTGACGGAAGAAAATGTATCTGAACTTTTAAAGGATGTACAAGGAGTTGTAGTACCAGGTGGATTTGGAAATAGAGGAATTGAAGGAAAAATAACAACTATAAAATTTGTTAGAGAAAACAACATTCCTTTCCTTGGAATATGCCTTGGAATGCAAATGGCAGTTGTTGAGTTTGTAAGAAATGTTTGTGGATTAAAAAGCGTAAATTCACAAGAATTCGATGAATTCTGTGAAAACCCAGTTATACATATAATGGAAACCCAAAAGAACGTATACAAAAAAGGTGGAACAATGAGACTTGGAGCTTATCCATGTATACTTAAAGAGGGAAGCCTTGCATATAAACTATATGGAGAAAAAGAAATCTCAGAAAGACATAGACATAGATATGAGTTTAATAATAAATATAGAGAAATGTGCGAAGAAAAAGGACTTAAGATTTCTGGAACTTCACCAAATGGAGAATTAGTAGAAATAGTAGAAATCGAAAATCATCCATACTTTATTGCAGGACAATTCCATCCAGAGTTTAAATCAAGACCAGACAGACCTCAGCCATTGTTTGTAGGACTTATTGAAGCGGCTAAGAAGGTAAATAGATAAAATCAAAAGTGGAGTCTATTTTTATATAATTCAAATGTAATACAAATGTCATAAAGATGTAATAAATCAGGAAATACTTGCGGCTGTATATATATTTACGATATTTTTAGCTGTTGACAAATAAAATTTAAGTATATATAATTATTACATAAAAGTTATTGTATAAAAATTATACAAATGAAAGGAAGGATTTTTTATGGAAAAAGAAAACAAATTTAAAGGAATGAAAAAAATTGTTTTCAGCTTTTTAATATTAATAGCAGTTTTATTTATAGGAGGACAAGTATATGCAGATGATGCGCCAAGTGAATTTAAGTATAAAGCATATGTATCAAATAAAGATGGAACCGATTTTTACTATAATGAATATTTAAAAGACAATAAAACATATGAAAAGAAAGTATATAAACTAGAATATGGAACTGTTGTAACAGTAAATTATATTTCAAGAGATGATAATAATGAACTATATGCATCTATAGAAGAAATTAAAATAAATAATGAAGAATATTGGCGGAAAAGTAAAGCTAAATGATTTAACTAAAAAAACTCCTTGGAATATGAAAGATTTTACTATATTGAAAGAACTTAATAATGATATTGCCCATGAAAAGAAAAATTTTGAATATGTGATTACAAATAAAAATGGGACAGAAATTTATGAATGGCCATCATATGTTGAAAAAAAAGTAAAAAAAATACCATATGGAACAAAAATTGAGGTTAAATCTTATAGATATAATAATCCAGATAATAATAATAATGAAGGATATCATGAAGAACAGTTATATTTAGACTGGACGTATGTTACATATGACGGAGTGAGTGGATGGGTTCCATCAAATGATATAGGATATAAAAATTTAAATGACAATTATTCACTAATAAGCACATATAGAGGTGCTAAAATTTATGAAACAAGTGAAGATGCGTGGATGGCATCATCAAATATTACTACAAATAATAAACCAAAGGAAATAGGTATCATTCCAGCCAATACTGTAATAGAAAACTATTATATTATAAAATCATCATATAAGTTTTCTAATATACATTTAAAATATAATGGACAATGGGGATGGATTGCACCAGCGTATGCTCCAGAATATAACGAAGAAACAGTTATATTTGTATATGAAAATGATTTACATAGAATTGTATTAGATGTTGATTATATATTTGTTGGATTAAATAATAAATTAAGTATTATCCCAAAAGGAACAGAAATATATGAAGATTACTGTAATGAATATGATAATGATGTAGCAAACTTACTTTTTGTAAATTATAACGGAGATAAAGGATGGGCAATAGAAGTAAATAGGTATGATTTAAATGATAACGAATATAAAGAAAAATTTAATAAAATATACAATGAAATTGATGAATATTTAAAAAACAAAAAAGATACAAAGACGGAAACTAATAATATAGAAATAAATCAAGAAGCAAATAAAAACACTGATATTATAAATAAAAATATAGAACTAGAAAACAATAATCAGAGCGTATCAGATTCAAATAACACGGCTACTCAAATTAGCCAAAATTCAGCAAATCAAATGGTTACAATTTGTGTTATAATAGCAGCAAGTGTAACAATAGTTGGACTTATTATCCTAGTATTATTAAATAAACGTAAACAAATATAGAAATGATGTGAAATAAATGTATATTGATGAACTTCCATTTGTAATGCTTAAATGTCTTATTATAACATTAGTTATAGAAACTATGATAGCTTTTATAATAGGAATAAGAAAAAAAGATATTTTAAACATAGTACTTATTAATTTTATTACAAATCCGTTAATTGTTTCTTTATCGGTATATTTTGGGTTTAACTATGGAATGAAAGTTGAAAAGATAGCAATTATTGTTTTAGAAATTATAGTATTTATTACAGAAGGAATTTTATATAGTAAATTTTTAAAATATAAAAAAATAAATGGATTTATTATTTCGTTCATTTTAAATTTTAGTTCATATTTTATAGGAAAAATATTAAACTACATTGTTTATTTAATTATTCCAATTATTTAAAATGAAAATTTTACGTTGCAATAGAATTGCAATGCTGAAGGTTTTTCGAGGTTTGAAAAGGTAAATTTCAAAAAAAGGTTAACATAGTATCCGAAAAATGCCAGTGTTTGCAAGAAAAAGGTGTATAAGGTGTCAGAAGCTTTTCACTCTTCGGCACGAGGAGCCACGTCGCAGTTAGCTAAAAGGCTAGCTGCTTTTTTATGTAAAAAAGCAGCCAAAGCCTTAGCGCTACTGCTCCTTTTCCGAAAAAAGTTATGCTAAAGCATATACTTTTTTCGGGCTTTTTATGCCAAAATGTTTGCAATAGAGTTGCTAATAGCCAGAGGTTGCAAAAGGGTGCAAAAGAGAAATTTTGAAAATTTTAAGTTAAATTTGTGATCCAAAATTGGGACCACATTTTATATTACTTGAGGTCACAATTTGTGACCTCAAGTTTATAACTGGAAAATAGATTAGTTCAAATAAGAAAAAAATTTTATCTTGACAAACAGATTTTCATATGATAAAATGCAAACGTAAGTTTGATAAAAACAAGGATGTGACAAATATGAATAGTGAAAATAGTATCATACCAATAAATGAAAATTTAAATGTAGCAAAATATGAAGTAGAAAATATTAAGAATTTGATTTATAACGTAAGAGGAAAACAAGTAATGCTTGATAGTGATGTGGCAAGTTTATATGAATATTCTACAAAAAATATAAATAAAGCAATGAAAAGAAATTTAGATAGATTTCCAGAAGATTTTTGCTTTCAGCTTAGTGTAGATGAATTTGAAAATTTAAGGTTCCAATTTGGAACCTTAAATCGAAAAATAAATAATGGAGATGTAGTAAGAAAATATTTGCCATATGTTTATACAGAGCAAGGAATAGCTATGCTATCTGGAATTTTAAAGAATGAAATTGCTATCCAAGTAAGTATAAATATAATGCGTGCATTTGTAGAAATGAGAAAATTTATCTTAGCAAATGGACAAATATTCGAAAGATTAACAAAAGTAGAATGCAAGCTATTAGAACACGATAAAAAATTTGATGAAGTTTTTAATCAGTTACAAAATAATGATAGTATTAAACAGAGAGTTTTCTTTGAAGGACAAGTTTATGATGCTTTTAGCTTATTCATCGACATAATTAGAAAAGCTGAAAAAGAGATTATTTTAATTGACAATTATATCGATATAGAAACTTTAAATATTTTATCTAAGAAAAATTCAAATGTTAATGTTATAATTTATACAAAACAAAATACAAAATTAAGTTCAAGAGATATAAACAAATTCAATTCACAATATCCAAAACTAGAAATCAAATATACAGATAAATTTCATGATAGATTTTTAATTCTAGATAAAAAAATCATTTACCATATAGGAGCATCAATCAAAGATGCAGGAAAGAAATGCTTTGGAATTACACTAATTAAATATGATGCTATAATAAAAGATATATTAGGAAAATTATAGAAAATAAATTATAAATGAAAAGTTGTTATAAATCCCATTAAGTATCATATATTTATATATGGTGCTTAATTTTTTTATAAATTTCACAAATACTATTGACATTTTATGTAAAAAGGTATAAATTATATTAGCAGTCAGAAATACTGAGTGCTAAATTTTGAAAAATATTTGGACGATTTCGTCGTTGGACTACGCATCGAAAATCCTTGATGTGCAAAAAGCACACCTCCGTTTTTCTCACTTGTCCGCCTAGAACTCGCCTCAAATCTTTTCCAAAATAAAACATAGAAAGGAAGGATTTATATGATAAAACCATTATGTGACAAGGTTTTAATTAAAATGTGTGAAGCAGAAGAGACAACAAAAAGTGGAATTATCTTATCAGCTTCTTCACAAGAAAAACCACAAATTGCAGAAGTAATTGCAGTTGGACCAGGAGGAAAAGTAGACGGAGAAACAGTCGAAATGTATGTTAAAGAAAAAGATAAAGTAATAGTTGGTAAATACGCTGGAACAGAGATTAAATATGAAGGAGAAGAGTATTTGATTGTTAAGCAATCTGATATTCTAGCTATAGTTGAGTAATTTAAAAATGCCTGTGTCAAATGGGGATATCCTTTGCAAAGCAAAAGTGTCCCCTTTGACACAGAAAAATAGAAAGGAAGTAAATATTTATGAGTAAGACAATTTTATATGGCGAAGATGCCAGAAAAAAACTATTAGAAGGTGTAAATAAACTTGCAGATACAGTTAAAGTTACACTTGGACCAAAAGGAAGAAATGTAGTACTTGATAAAAGTTTTGGAGCTCCACTTATTACAAATGATGGAGTAACTATTGCAAAGGATATCGAGCTTGATGACCCTTATGAAAATATGGGAGCAAGACTTGTAAAAGAAGTTTCTACAAAGACAAATGATGTAGCAGGAGATGGAACTACAACAGCTACAGTTTTAGCTCAAAAGATGATAAAAGAAGGAGTTAAAAATGTTGCAGCTGGTGGAGATCCAATGGCTATAAAAAGAGGTATGGATAAAACTGTAAATGCAGCAGTTGTAGCTTTAAAAGGAATAAGTTCAACAGTTAATGGAAAAGAAGATATTGCAAGAGTTGCAAGTATTTCTGCTAATAGCTTAGAAATAGGAGAACTTATTGCAGATGCTATGGAAAAAGTTTCAAAAGACGGAGTTATAACTCTTGAAGAAAGCAAGACTTCAGAAACTAAAGTTGATGTAGTTGAAGGAATGCAATTTGATAAAGGATATGTATCTCCATATATGGTAACAGATACAGAAAAAATGGAAGCGGTATTTGATAATCCATATATATTAATTACAGATAAGAAGATTAGTAATATTCAAGAAATACTACCACTTCTAGAAAGCTTAATGCAACAATCAGGAAAGTTAGTTATAATTGCTGATGATATAGAAAATGAAGCATTATCTACATTAATACTAAACAAATTAAGAGGAGTATTAAATGTAATTGCAGTTAAAGCTCCAGGATATGGTGATAGAAGAAAAGAAATGTTACAAGACATCGCTGTACTTACAGGTGGAGAAGTTATAACATCTGATTTAGGATTAGAACTTAAAGATGTAACTATAGAGCAACTAGGTAGAGCAAGACAAGTAAAAGTCCAAAAAGAAAATACAGTTATAGTTGATGGCGCAGGAGATAAGGAAGAATTACAAACAAGAATTGCTTCACTTAGAAAACAAATAAGTGAAACATTAAGTGAATTTGACAAAGAAAAATTACAAGAAAGACTTGCAAAACTTGCAGGTGGAGTTGCTGTAATCGAAGTTGGTGCTGCAACAGAAATTGAGATGAAAGAAAAGAAACTTAGAATAGAAGACGCACTAGCAGCAACAAAAGCTGCTGTTGAAGAAGGAATCCTTGCAGGTGGTGGAACAGCTTATATTAATATAATTCCAAAGGTAGAAGCTACTGTAAAAGAATTACATGATGATGAAAAATTAGGCGGAAAAATAGTTTTAGCAGCTCTTGAAGAACCAGTTAGACAAATTGTTATAAATGCAGGACTTGAACCAGCAGTAGTTGTAGAAAAGATTAAAAATAGTGCAGAAGGCTTTGGATTCGACGCTGCAAAAGAAGAATATGTAGACATGAAAAAGGTTGGTATTGTAGACCCAACTAAAGTTTCAAGAAGTGCACTTCAAAATGCAGCAAGCATTGCTTCTATGGTACTTACAACAGAAAGTATAGTAACAGATAAGAAAGAAGAAAAATGCAGCTGTGGACATCATGATGATGCTGGTGCAGGCATGGAAGGAATGTACTAGTCCACATTTTACAGACTTCGTTTATTAATGAAAAAACTCGGTAACAAAATAGTTACCGAGTTTTTCTAAAATTCGATAATAGCATAAAATTTATGCTTTCCCAGACTTAACAGCCTGCAAAAATGCTTCGACTAATTCCTTTGCTGATTGTAAAACAGTCTCATCAACCGGGTCATCCCAATCTCGAAGTCTCAGACGGCATCGATAAATGATGCAAACATTTTCCCTAAAGAAGTTTTCCCAGTCATGTTCTTTCGACACCAGATCAGATTCATTCAAAAATCTACCAAAACGCGCTGCCCAAATGATTTGTGCAAGACCTTTCTCGGCACACCATTGTTCCAAGACTTGCAGCATATATACCTTATCGCCTAATGCATAAAATGCCAACATAGCAGTTCCTAAGCCAACTCCACTATATAACTGACCCGATTTTGTCTCACTCATTTTGCTTGCCTCCCTAAAATATTAATTTTATAAAATTGTCTTATATCAACTTGCAAAAAGGATAATAAATAAGTCAATATATAATATTATAGCATATTTTAGGAACTTTAACAAGTGCAATTTACATAATACAAGGAAAAGATTTTTTATTTTTTTCTTTACAAATTTGCAATTTCGTGTTATTATTGTATAGTAAATATTTGCCCGAATGGCGGAACTGGCAGACGCACACGACTCAAAATCGTGCGGGAAACCATGTGGGTTCGAGTCCCACTTTGGGCACCAAAATGAAAATGGAATGCAGAGCAAAGCGATGTATTCCATTTTTATTTTGAAATCGTGGGAGTCGAAAAGGAGGATGCCAAGTCTAGAGCCGATAGCAATCGGCCTAGACGCAGGCTAAAACAGTCCAGTGGACTGTTTTACCGACGCGGCCCGTAAGGGGAGTCCCACTTTGGGCACCAAAATGAAAATGGAATGCAGAGCAAAGCGATGTATTCCATTTTTATTTTGAAATCGTGGGAGTCGAAAAGGAGGATGCCAAGTCTAGAGCCGATAGCAATCGGCCTAGACGCAGGCTAAAACAGTCCAGTGGACTGTTTTACCGACGCGGCCCGTAAGGGGAGTCCCACTTTGGACACCAAAGGTTGATTTACTCGAACTCGTGAAAAGCATTGCTATGAGCGAGTTTTGGATAATCTAAAATTGAATATCATTTCACTTTAAAAGTCAATTTACATTGGCTTATTTTTTTACCTTTTTAGAGAAAGTTCCATAAAAAGGTAAAAATAGCCTCAAAAGATGTCAATATTTTTTTCTTTTGACAGATTGATTTATTTCCAAAAAAAGTTTATAATAAAATTAGATAAGATTATTTTATTTTAGAAAGGATTTTTAGTTATGGCATATATGGGCAGAGGAGGATTTTCTTCTTTCGGTGGTGGTGGTCTAGGTGGTGGACTTGAATCAGATGATAATGACAATAATAACGATAACAGACATAATGGTAGAATGTATTATAGGGGTGGATTCTTTAGAATGTATTACTACATTCCTTTAGATAATACCTATGTTATATTCCAAATGATAGCTGCAATTATTATTTTTACTATAGCAGGTATAACATTTTTAACAACTTATAAACCTTCTGTAATTGACCCTTTAGAAGATACAAAAAGAATAATAATGAATTCATATATAATAATAACTTTGTCATTGGTGGTTATTACAATATTAGCAAATTACTTCTCTAAAGATAAAAATGCACTTATAAAACGATTATTTGTAATATTAGCAATATCAGTAATTACAATTTTTGTATTTTTTGGTGTAAAAGCAAATTTAGATTCAACATACAATAAGGATAAATTTGAGCAAATATATACACAAGAACACGGAAATGAAAAGCAATCTGATACTAAATCTAAATTTGATATAGGTTTATCAGGTATGCAAATTAAAACAGAAAAAGAATATTACATTGATGAATGTGTAAAAGCTTATAATATATTTGCTATAAGAATGTATGGGATAGTAGCTCTTAATGTTCTTCTTATAATATTATTAATTTATCAAGTGTCTAAAGTATCAAAAATTCAAGATAAACGAGATCAATTAAGTAAAGATGATGCAATTTTATTTGATGAAGAAGAAAATGTTAAGTTTTAAAAACAATATGGGGGATTATACAAATGAATGATAAAGAAAAAGAGTTTGTAAAAAATGTAAATATTGATAAAGCAAAAAAAAAGACAATGGCATGTATAGGATTAACAATAATAAGTTTATTAAGTTATGTAGTACCACTTATGTTTGGAGATTTTGATTTCGGAATGGTTTTTGAAATTCTTACTTTAGTTTTTATATTTATGGCAAGATATTATATGTCACATTATGATGAAGATAGTTCAAAGAGATTTATAATTTTTGCTATGATACCAATAGGATGGCTACTCATATATGATGTAATAACAATATTATCTTATGTTTCAAATGTATTAGACTTTACATTTTTAGGATTAGATTTTGTTTTACAAGAAGGTTTCACAATATTAAACTTGCTAATACTTTTAGCAATAAATAAAGATTTAAGAAAAGCAGATAATCCAGAAAAATATAAAGAAAGTACAGACTGGTTCTATGAAAGATTAGATGAAAAAGATAATAATGATGGAGGTAATAACAATGTTTGAAGATAAACACATGTTTAAATTTGTATGTGCAATGTTGGGGTTTGCATCAATAATTATACCAGGTCCAATAGTTCCAATTATAAGTTTTATAATTGCTATTGCTATGTTTGTTTACAAGATAAAGCAAGCAAAAGAGAGTCCAGAGGGATTTGAATCTATTATGCTTGATATAATTATTATTGTAATCATTATAGTTATAGATATTGGTTTCTTTGCAATGAGAATATCTATAGAAAACGAATATAATAAATACAATTATTCATCAAGTAGCTCTGAATATAGTACATCTGATTTAGCACAACTAATAGTTACTTCTTATAAAATTGACCATTCATCACAATTTGGTAGTGGTTCAAATATAAATACAATAAAAAGTGGATTTAAAAGATATCTTGAAACAGAAATGGATTTAACAAATGTAACAATAAGTGGTAATAATGTAATATGTTATATTGGAGCGGATAAAGTTATTTTTACAGTAACCACGAATGATATAAAATATACTGTAAAATAATTTTTTGCAAAAGAAATGTGAAATCGTGGGACTCCCCTTACGGGCACCATAATAATAAAAGAACCTCTCCCAAACTTTGGGAGAGGTTAAAAATAATATCTTTTTCACATTTGCCTCATTGTATATTCAGTATCTTCATCGATAAGCTGCAACATAACCAAGGCAAATTTAGGATCAAATTGAGTGCCAATGCCTTTTACAATTTCATCTCTAACTACTTCTTGAGGAAGAACATCTCTGTAACTTCTTTTAGATGCCATAGCATCATATGTATCAGCTACAGCAATAATTCTTGCTATTTCAGGAATAGCATCTCCTTTTAAACCTTCTGGATATCCTTTTCCATCATACCTTTCATGATGATAATGTGCACCTATACTTAACTCGGGGGCAATTTGAATTTTTGAGAGAATTTCATTGCCGATTATAGGATGATGCTTTATCATGTCAAACTCTTCATCTGTCAGTTTTCCAGCTTTGTTTATTACAGAACCTGGAACACCGATTTTACCGACATCGTGTAACAGGCCAATTATTCTAATTTTCTCGCATTCTTCAGGAGTTTTGCCAACTCTTTTTGCAATCATTACAGAGTATTCGGCAACCCTTAAAGAGTGGCCATTTGTATACTCATCTTTTGCATCAATTGCACTTACAAGAGCTTCGCTTGTTTGCATTAACATAAGATTAGCAGTTTCTTGCTTTTCTCTTAAAAGAGTTATCTCTTTTTCATGTGCCTTATGGATTATAGTATTAGCATCGTAAATTGTAAAGATATACAGAATCACGATTAATCCAACACTTGTAATATTTGTAAGAGATACTCCATAAGCGAAGATTTGAATGATAGAAGCTACTAATGGAAGTAATGTAAACAAGAGAATTGGTATTAGCACACGCTTTCTAATATTTTTGCGATGTTTTAGAATAACCGAAAGCTGAAACATTAGTGCAACTAAAGGAAAAATATAACAAATTACAAAGCCATTTCCTCTTTGATAGTTGTTATTATCATCAAAAGTATAATAAATTCCTGTAAACTGAGAAACAATTAATATTATTTCTCCAATTATAAGAATTATTTTGGAATACTCAAGTCCTTTAGGAATAGCTGAAAGTTTTTGATCATTTATGGAAAAATCTATTAAATATTCATTGAAACCATAAATGATAAGTAGAGTCATAGCAAACACTAAATAGTTACATATCCGTACCATGTAATATCCGGTTAAGGTTATATTTCCGTGATAATAATATGCAAACCTATCCGAAATAAGAAGAACCATTGCTGAAAAAGACATTAAGATAAGTGACTTTTTTCTTCCTTTTGAAGTATAGTCTGTGATAAACGAAAACAATGTAAGCATACCACAAACAATAACTAATGCGAACATAATGTTCATTTGATATTGCCGTAAAAATTCCATTGTAAAATTCCTTTCTTTTTAATGTAAGTTAATTTTTAAATTTGCTGAAATTTGTTTTCTTTTTTCTCCTTTCAGATATTATTTTTTCAAACATTACTGTAAAATTTTACAAGTAATATTTGTAATAAGGTTTATAACGTTATTATAACATAAAATTAACATAAAATCAAACTTGCTTGATTTTTATAAATTACTTGTAAATTTAAAGAAATTATAGTAATATATATTTTGTAAAAGATGATTATAATAACACTATTTGGTGATTTTAAAGAAACACAAATAAAAAAGAAACTATAAAGGAGCATAAAAAATGCAAGAACAATTTTCAAGAACGGAATTAATTATAGGTAGAGATAACGTAGAAAAACTACATAAAGCAAAAGTTGCAATTTTTGGAATAGGAGGAGTAGGGTCTTATGTAGTTGAAGGTCTAGTTAGAGCAGGAATTGAAAACTTTATTTTAGTTGATAAAGATGTAGTTGATATAACAAATTTGAATAGACAAATTATTGCAACTACAAAAACAATAGGTAAAGCTAAAGTAGAAGTAGCAAAGGGTAGAATCTTAGAAATAAATCCAAAGGCAAATGTAGAAATTCATAAGGAATTTTTTATGCCAGAGAGTACAGGAATACTAGATGACACAATAGATTATATAGTAGATGCAGTAGATACAGTAACAGCAAAAATTGAACTTGTGATGAGAGCAAATAAATTAAATATTCCAATAATTTCTTCAATGGGAACAGGAAATAAACTTGACCCAACAAGATTTGAAGTAACAGACATATATAAGACAAGTGTATGCCCGCTCGCAAAAGTAATGAGAAAGGAATTGAAAGCTAGAGGCATTGAAAAGTTAAAAGTAGTTTATTCAAAAGAAGAACCTATAAAACAAAATACTGTCTTACTTGAGAATAATCAAATAGAGCAGGAGAATACACAATCTAAAAAACAGACACCAGGAAGTATTTCTTTTGTACCATCAGTTGCGGGATTAATTATAGCAGGAGAAATTATAAAAGATATAATAAAATAATGTAAATCAGAGAAAAAGTTGCAAAATTATGGAAACTATAGTATAATATAAGTATCGCAAACCCAAAATAATTCTATTGTATTTAACAATAGAAATACTTTAGGAGGAAAAAGATGAATACAAGAAAATGGTATCTATTATTCGCGTGTATCCTTACTATTGCCGGAATTGCCGGTATAGTATGCTGTGCTTTTATGGAAAAGCACATGGAAGCATTCTTAATTGGTGCTGTGGTCGCATATCTCGATTCTCTGGTATTCACTTTTTTGAGACATAACTAGAGTAATTAAGTTCTCTGATGAAGCTTATATTTAAGCATCATCAGAGAACTTTTTTGTTTTCTATTGCTAAAAAAGAAAAAACGTGATATATTATACAAGGTAAATAAAATATTTTCGCCAAGCTCTATCGGAGTAGGACATTTTCTTCCTCCAAGTGTTCAGAAGAAAAGTGCTACTCCTTTGCATGGCTAATATATATGAAGGAGCAGGATTTAAATGGGAATTTTCAAAAAAATATTTGGCGATTATTCAGAAAAAGAAGTAAAAAGAGTAATGCCATTAGTAGAAAAGATAAATGCTTTAGAAGAAGAAATATCTAAGCTAAGTGATGATGAATTAAGAAATAAAACTATAGAATTTAAAAAAAGAGTTCAAGAAAATGGAGAAAGTTTAGACGATATTCTTCCAGAAGCTTTTGCAGTAGTTAGAGAAGCATCAAAAAGAGTTTTAGGAATGAGACATTTTGATGTTCAGTTAATTGGTGGTATCATTCTTCATCAAGGAAGAATTGCAGAGATGAAAACTGGAGAAGGAAAAACTCTAGTTGCAACACTTCCAGCATACTTAAATGCTTTAACTGGAAAAGGCGTACATATTATCACAGTAAATGATTACTTAGCAAAACGTGATAGTGAATGGATGGGCAAAGTACATAGATTTTTAGGCCTAACAGTAGGACTAGTTATAAGTGGAATGGAACCAGCTGATAAACAAAAAGCTTACGCAGCGGACATTACTTATGGAACAAACAACGAGTTTGGATTTGATTACCTAAGAGACAATATGGTTATTTACAAAAATCAAGCTGTACAAAGAGAGCTTAACTTTGCAATTGTAGATGAGATAGATAGTATTTTGATAGATGAAGCAAGAACACCACTTATCATTTCAGGAAGAGCAAATAAATCTTCAGAATTATATAAAAAGGCAAATGACTTTGTAAAAAGACTAACTCCAAAGGTTATAGTTGAAGAAGATGTAAAGGATATTGATCAAGCTGAAGACAATGAAAAATATGACTATATAGTAGATTTAAAAGCAAAATCTGCATCACTTACACAAAAAGGTATAAAGAAAGCAGAAGAATACTTCCACTTGGAAAACTTCAATGACATTGAAAACTCAGAACTTGTACACCATGTAACTCAAAGCTTAAGAGCTTATGGTGTTATGAAAAATGATATAGACTATATCGTAAAAGATGGAGAAGTTTTGATTGTAGATGAATTTACAGGAAGAATAATGTATGGAAGAAGATATAATAATGGTTTACATCAAGCAATTGAAGCAAAAGAAAATGTTAAGATTGCTGATGAATCAAAGACACTTGCTACGATTACTTTCCAGAACTATTTTAGAATGTATGAAAAACTATCTGGTATGACTGGTACTGCTATGACAGAGGAAGAAGAATTTAGAGAGATATATAACTTAGATGTTATCAGTATTCCAACAAACAAACCTATGATAAGACAAGATCATAATGATGTTATATACAAAAATGAAAATGCAAAATTTAGAGCAGTAGTAGAAGATATTAAAGAAAGTCATGCTAAAGGACAACCAGTTCTAGTTGGTACTGTATCTATTGAAAAATCTGAAAAATTAAGTAGTATATTAAAGAAGGAAGGAATCAAGCATGAAGTATTAAATGCTAAATTCCATGAAAAAGAAGCTGAGATTATCGCACAAGCTGGTAAATTTGGTGCAGTTACTATTGCAACAAACATGGCAGGACGTGGTACAGATATTATGCTAGGAGGTAACTCTGAATATTTAGCACTACAAGAAATGAGAAAGAGAAAAGTTCCAGAAGAACTAATTGAACAAGCTACAGCTTTCAATGAAACAGACGATGAAGCTATTTTACAAGCAAGAAAAGATTTTAAAGAATTAAAAGAAAAATATGATGCAACAATAAAAGAGGAAAAAGAAAAGGTAATTGCTGCTGGTGGTTTAAAAATAATTGGTACAGAAAGACATGAATCAAGAAGAATTGATAACCAGCTTAGAGGTAGAAGTGGACGTCAAGGAGATATTGGTGAATCAAGATTCTATATTGGACTAGATGATGACTTGATGAAGATTTTTGGCGGAGACATGATAACAAATGTGTTTAATACACTTGGAGCAGATGAAAACATGCCTATTCAAGCAAAGATGATTTCTAATGCAGTTGAAAACGCTCAAAAGAGGGTAGAGGGCAGAAACTTTAGCATTCGTAAAAATGTACTTCAATATGATGATGTGATGAATGTACAAAGAGAGATTATTTACAAACAAAGAAAAGAAGTACTGGACGGTAAAAATCTAAAAGATAACATTACTTCAATGATAAATGATACAGCAGAAGCAGTTGTTGCAATGTACACAGAGCATGATGGACTAAACAAAGAAGGACTAACTCAAGAAGTTAAAAATATATTTGGCTTAGATATTAGAGATGATGTAAACAAACTAAAACATAATGAATTAATAGAGCATATAAAAGAAAAAGCACATAAAGCTTATGAAGATAAAGAAAAAGAAATCGGCTCTGAAACTATGAGAGAAATTGAAAGAGTGGTTATGCTTAAAGTTGTTGACCAAAAATGGATGGACCACATCGACGCGATGGATGAACTAAAAGATGGTATAGGACTTAGAGCGTATGGACAAAAGAATCCAGTTGATCAATATAGGATAGAAGGCTTCGATATGTTTGATGAAATGGTTGCAAATATCAAGGTGGATGTCGTAAAAATAATGTTACATTTCCAAAATAGAGAAGAAGTGAAAAGAGAGCAAACAGTTCAAATAACTAGAGCTGCTCAAGAAAATTTAAACAGTATAAATATAGAAAGCTCAAGTGCACCAACAAAATCAGTTGCACAGGACAAAGCAAATACGACAGTAGTAAATGAAGGACCAAAGGTAGGAAGAAATGACCCATGTCCATGTGGATCGGGTTTGAAATACAAAAATTGCTGTGGTAAATCGTAAGTAGAACTATTGAAATAAAAGAACTATAAGAGTTTTAGGCAACAAAATGTAGACAACAAAAATTAAATAAAATTTAAAAAATGTTGCCAAATTAAAAACAAAAAGTACAAATAATACTGATAATTCAGTGATTATAAAAAATAAAAAGTTGTAGACATTATTGTCCACGATCTAAATATAAGAAGTATTAACGCAAATGTTAATGCTTCTTTTTTTGTATCAAATAATAGAATAAAGGGTGTTAAAATAATAAAAAAAGGAGGGATTAAAATGGGAAATGTAAACGTTAAAAAAAGGGGTAGTGTATACCAATATGAATTTGAAGTTCCTAAAATAACAAGTAAAAGAAGGAGAATAACAAAGTCAGGATTTAAGACTAAAAGGGAAGCAATGGAAGCAGGATTAATAGCTCAGCATAATTTCTTTTTTACTGGAACAAAAAAAGAAGAAAATACAATGATTTATGCAGATTATTTAGATTATTGGATGGAAAATTATTTTGAAAATGCGAATGCTAAAGATACAGCTAAAAGGTATAAAGAATCATTTAAAACATTAAAAAAAGTAATGGGACATTATAAACTAAATGAAATAAAACCTTTTCTTTTAAACCAAATTGCTTTAGAATTATCTAAATATTCAAAATCGAAGGTGGGATTAAATCAATTTTTAAAAGTTATAAGATCATCTTTAAGAGATGCAGAAGGATATTTTGGATATATAGAATATGATCCATCATCAAAATTAAAAGTTCCAAACAATTTGTATTATGATGTAAAAAAAACTTAAAACATATATATACTAAAAATGAAATTGAAAAAATCATAGAAAGATTTAAAAATAACAAAACATTCATAGCTGCATTTTTAACAGCCTGCTACACAGGAATGAGAACAGGAGAAGTATTTGCACTTACATGGGATGATATAGATTTTAAAAATAATGTTATAAATATTGACAAAAATGTATTTGCAATAGATAAAAGTAAAAATGGTCGTTGGTACATAGGTACAACTAAAACAAGAGGTAGTACAAGAAAAATTTATATGTGTAATACTTTAAAAGAAATATTAATTAATTTTAAAAAATATCAAGCAAGTTGTAAAAAGAAATACAAATCAGAGTATAAAAGATACTATTTTGAATCTGTAAAAAATAATTTGGGAATTGTTAGATATTTTAAAATAATAGAATTAAAAAATAAATCTAAAAATAAGAAAGAAGTAAATTTGATTTTTAGAAAAGACAATGGATTTTATGCAGGAAAAGATATAATTAAATATCCATTTAAAATTATACATAATGAGCTATGTATAAAATGTAGGTTTTATGATTTAAGAGGAAGTTTTGCGACTGTCAGTTTAAGAAATGGTTGTGAAATAAAAGATATTGCTGGAGTTCTAGGACATAAAAGAATTGAAACTACGGAAAACTATTATGTATCAAGTACAGACAATGATAAGATGAATGTATCTAAATCTTTTGAAAACACTTTAAAAGATTTGAATATTATTATATAATCATAATAACAAATAGTAATTTTTAGCTTGTTAAAAATATAAGTAAATATTCCGAACAAGTTAAACAAAGAAAAAATAGTAATTTATAAATAAGAAACAAGACTAACATTTCAATATGCTAGTCTTATTTTAATATATTTATAATTTCATTTACTACAATATCTGTCATAATTTCATAATCCAATTCTTTATGTTTGTGATAAACAATTTCATGGCATAGATTATCAGTTAAGCCTATAACAATATGAACCTTTTCATTTATATTTGTAATTTTAAAATTGTTCTCAATAAGTATATTTGAAATTTTATTAGTCATTTCCATTTCTTTTTTATGAAAATAAAAGGCTACATCTTTATCAGAATGAGTCATTGCAGTTATTTCTTCATGTGCTATTGTTGATAATTTGTGATTACTAATATATCTTTTTATCATATTTTTCATTATATTAGGAAGATTATCTTTACTAAAATTTACATTAGACATATTAAGCATAGGATAGAATATATCATCTGCATATTTATCAAGACCTGCAAGAAAAATATCTCTTTTATCCTTGAAATATTGATATATAATTCCAGTTGAAACACCTGCTTTTTTTGCAATTTTAGATGTGTTAGTTTTGTAATAGCCATCATTACATATTAAGTCAAAACCTGCTTCAATAATCTTGTCCTTTGTTTCAATAGAACGCTTTTGAACAGGTTCTCTTATTTCAGTATCAGACATTTTAAGTAATCCTCCAAAATCTTTATTATTAAATCAATTATAGCACAATAAAAATATAAGTCAACAAATGTGATAAATATTTCATATTCTATTGACAATATAATATTGAATATATATAATGATATAAATATGATACATTTGTCACATTTATAGAATGGAGGATTTATGGAAAAGATAGTAGAATTAAAAAATGTTAGTAAAGTCTATAAGATAGGAGATAACGAATTTAAAGCTTTAGACAATATAGATTTATCATTAAATAAAGGAGAAATGATTGTTATTCTTGGACCATCAGGTGCAGGAAAATCTACATTATTAAATTTAATTGGAGGAATGGATACACCAACAAACGGAAGTGTAATTATAGATGGAGAAAATATATCTAAATATAATGAAAATAAACTTTCAGATTATAGAGCTGAAAATGTAGGATTTATATTTCAATTTTACAATATTTTACCTAGTTTAACAGTTAAAGAAAATGTTGATATTGTAAAAGATATAGTAAAAAATCCAATAAGTACAGAAGAAGCATTAAATGGAGTAGGACTTTTAGAGCATAGTAAAAAGTTTCCTAATCAATTATCAGGAGGAGAACAACAAAGAGTAAGTATTGCAAGAGCAATAGCAAAAAATCCGAAACTATTATTATGTGATGAACCAACTGGAGCTTTAGATAGTAAAACAGGTGTAGAAGTATTAAAGCTTTTAAGAAAACAATGTGATGCAAATAATGGCTCAAATACAGTTGTAATAGTAACTCACAATAGCTTAATTGCAGATATTGCTGATACGGTAGTACATGTTAAAAATGGAAAAATAGAAAGTGTTATCACAAACCAAAATCCAAAGAAAATAGAGGAGGTTAAGTGGTAATGTTAAATAAAAAAATACTTCGTGATATATGGAAAAATAAATCACAATTTATAACTATATTTTTAATGGTATTCTTAGCTGTTTTTGCTTTTGCAGGTGTTCATGCCTATATGGATGGGATGAAGGAAAGTAGTAAAATATATTATGAAAATCAAAATTTACAAGATATATGGCTTACATCAGAGAATTTTAAAGAAGATAAATTAGAAGAGATTAAAAAAATAGCTAATGTAAAAAATGTAGAAAGATTACTTACTATAAATGCAAATGTAATTGATTCAGAAAGATTTATTAATCCTGATAACAATAAACCAATATCTGATTTGGTAATTGAATGCAATTTTATAGAAACGAATGAAATTAATAAAATGTATCTTATTGAAGGAGAAGAATATTCAAAAGAAAAAACAGGATTATGGCTGGATTATTATTTGGCGAAAAATATAGGAATTAAAGTAGGAGATGAATTAGAACTTTCTATTGAAGGAAACAATTTTAATGAAAAAGTTATGGGACTCATAGAAGTTCCGGATCATGTTTATTTTATTAAAGATGAGAGCGCAATATTTCCTGCTCATAATGATTTTGGATTTGCTTATTTATCTATAAATGAATTTCCAAAAAATTATATATTTGATAAGGCATTAGAAACTGATGAAGTTCAAGATGCCATTAATAATTTAAAAGATTTGAAAGATACACTTTCAAAATATGGAATAACAGATTATTCAAAAATTCCAAGCATTATAACAAATGAGATTGATGGAATCGATGATATTGATTTATCAAAAGCATTGGAATTAATAGATAACTATAAAGAGCATAAAGAAGAATTTATAAAAGCATTAGATAAAGATTTTAATATAGAAGATGCTTATGTTTTTCCTTATGCAATAGTTGATGTAGATAATACTTCAATAGTAAATGAAACTAAAAATAAAATAAAAGATGATGTAGACGATATTATTACAGCAACTTTAAGAGATGATAATTTTTCTTATGAAGGATATAAAAGAGAGGCAGAAGAAGGAGATACTTATTCAGGAGTATTTTCTGGGCTATTTGTTTTCATAGCAATTCTATCGGTTGTAACAACAATGAATAGATTTGTAAAAAAAGAAAGAACACAAATTGGAACATTAAAAGCACTCGGAATAAGAAAAAACAAAATAACAAGAATGTATGTAAATTATGGCTTGTTTATATCCATTATAGCAAGTATTTTAGGAATAGTACTAGGAAATCTTTTAATTGGTAATTACTTTTTAGAAATGGAAATGGTTTATTATGAAATTCCATATTATAATATAATTACAATTCCACTTGTTTATGAAGTCGCAGTTGGAATTGTAATAGTTATTACTCTTGTTACATATTTATCATGCAGAAAAATACTAAAAGAACCAGCAGCTGAGGCTCTAAGGATTGAAAGACCAAAAGTTAAAGTTAAAGAAAATAGTTTTACTACGAAAAAAGCATTTAATAAATTATCACTACCTATAAAATGGAACATTAGAGATGTAGCTCGTTCAAAAGCAAGAACAATAATGGCATTAGTTGGAATTGCAGGTTGTACAATGTTAGTTGTTACTGCTTTTGGAATGTTTGATTCATTAAAAGCATATGTTGCATGGGAATTTGAAACAATTAATAATTTTGAATACAAGCTAAGCTTATCTACTGATTATACAAACAAACAATATGATGAGATTATTTCAAAATATGGAAACAATACATCACAAACAGTAGGAATAGAATTTAAAAACAATGATGATTTAGTTATAAAACCTTTAACTATAAATGACTCAAATGGATTGCTACAAGTTACAGACCATACTAAAGAACCATTCATAATGAAAGATGATGGATTATATATTACTGAAAAAATGTCACAGATAAATAATTTAAAAATTGGAGATATAGTAGAATGGCATATTGTTGGCTCAGATAATTGGTATAAAACAAAGATTGTAGGATTAAATAGAGATCCCCAAGCACAACAATTTAATTGTACAAAGGCATTTTTTGATACTTTAAATGAAGAGTATAAAGCAGATAGTGTATATACAAATAATGATTTAAGTAATATAAAAGAAATAGCAGGAGTAAATACTATTCAAACGAAAAAGAATTTAGAAGATGGTATGAATAGTATGTTAAATATGATGTATTCTTTAATCTTTGTACTTATTGCGGTTTCAATAATTCTTGCGGTTGTAATTATATATAATTTGGGAATATTATCATTTACTGAAAAAGAATATCAATTTGCAACCTTAAAAGTTTTAGGTTTCAAGTATAAACAGATAAAGAAAATATTTATAAAACAAAATATATGGATTGGTATTTTTGCAATAATTATTGCTTTACCACTAGGAAACTATATGACAGATTATATATTCAAAAATGCTATCGGAGATAGCTATGATTTTGAAGCAATGATAAAACCTATTACATTTATATTCTCTGCGATTCGGAACATTTATTGTTGTTTATATTGTAAATCAGTTTTTAGCAAGAAAAATTAAGAAAATAGATATGGTATCTAGCTTGAAAGGAAATGAGTAATATGGAAGTATTTTGGGGATTAGCAATTCCATTTTTAGGTACAACTTTAGGTGCAGGAATGGTTTTCTTAATGAAAAATAAAATAAATAAAATAATAGAGAAACTATTACTTGGATTTGCTTCTGGTGTAATGATAGCAGCATCAGTATGGTCACTTTTAATTCCTTCAATTGATATGGCAAAAACTCAAAATGTTGTAGAATGGATTCCAGGTGCAGTAGGTTTTTTGCTAGGAATTATATTTTTGCTAATACTAGATAGTATTATTCCTCACTTGCATTTACATACTGATAAGCCAGAGGGATTAAAAGCAAAAATTCAAAAGACTACTATGATGGTACTTGCTGTAACTCTTCATAATATTCCAGAGGGTATGGCAGTTGGTGTTGTATTTGCTGGAGCGTTAGCACAAAATACAGGAATAACAATGGCAGGAGCAATTGCACTAGCTATAGGTATAGCAATACAAAACTTTCCAGAGGGTGCAATAATATCAATGCCACTAAAAAGTGAAGGGATGTCAAAGCCAAAAGCATTTTTATATGGTACTTTATCTGGTATAGTAGAGCCAATAGGTGCAATATTAACAATTGCGTTAACCAATTTAGTTATTCCAATTCTTCCGTATTTTTTATCATTTGCGGCAGGCGCAATGATATATGTAGTAGTGGAGGAACTAATACCAGAATCACAAAATGGTGAACACTCTAATATTGGAACAATAGGTGTAGCATTAGGATTTGTACTAATGATGATTTTAGATGTGGCTTTAAGCTAAAAATATAAAATGGAGGATAAAAAATGGCAAAAGATTTTGTGGAATTATCTAAAAAATGGTTTAATAAACAAGCACCTGTATATGATGATACAAACACTATATTATATTCTAAATATGGTAAGATAAGTTGTGAAAATATATATAATTATTTAAAAGATAAAGAGTATAAAAAATTATTAGATATAGGGTGCGGAACAGGATACTTAATAAACATGCTTGCAAAAAAACAAGATGCAGAATTTACAGGACTAGATTTATCGCCTGAAATGATAAAACAAGCCAAAAGTAAAAATATAAAAAATGCAATTTTTGTTGAGGGAAGGTCAGATGAATTACCATTTGATGATAATATATTTGATATTGTAACTTGTTCACAAAGTTTTCATCATTATCCTGAAACTGATAAACCTATGAAAGAAGCAAGAAGAGTATTAAAGCAAGGTGGATTATATATACTTTCCGATACAGGAGTAGGACCATTTAAAATGTTAGGTGTAAGATTAGATGACTTTCTATATAGCCATTTTAGCAACACAGGAGATTGCAATATATCTTATATGGAGAAGACAATTAAGGATATGGAACGAAATGGATTTATGATTGTAAAAGCAGAAAAAGTAACAACCTTTATATATACAGTTATAGGAAAAAAGATTCAATAAAAAGGTTAATATATATATTTGCAATATTTTGATATTCCGAACAAGTTGAATAAAGGAAAAATAGTAAGTTATCAAGGAAATAAGAGAATGAAATTAGATAGAAAATTTCTTGAAAAATTATGGAATGGAGAAAAAGTAATGTGCTATATATTAGAACGAAAAAATGTGATTTTTAAATTTTAACATTTGTAAAAATATAAGTAATAACATATAATACAAATAATTCAAAAATTGCCAACAAAGTTGACCATTTGTTGACGGCATATAATAATTTTAGTACAAATAATTACAAATAATACAAATAATATTAAAGTTTCCCAGTGCTAAAAACACATAATACAAATAGTATTTTATAATACAAATAGTACAAAGTTTTCCCCTACATGTGGAAGTGGTAAGAAATACAAAAATTGTTGTGGCAAAAACGCATAAAATCAATACTTTCAGAGATTTGACAAATTTACATAAATATGAAAACAACCCAAATTGTTTGCATTTTGTTTGCAAATTGTTTTCATACAAGTAATCAAAATCTCTAAAACTATCTAAAATAAAGACTTTGCAGGTTGCAAACAAACTGAAAACAAAAATATAAAGTGTTATCATTCGTGATAGCACTTTTTTGTTTACCTTCGTGGAAGGAGGTATAAATGTAAAATGTCGAATGTAACAATTCAAAAAAGAGGCAAATACTATCAATATAAGTTTGAAACTGCAAAGATTGATGGTAAAAGAAAATTTGCAAGTAAGTCTGGTTTTAGGACTAAGGCTGAAGCAGAAAAGGAGGGAATAAAAGCTTTCAATGAGTATATGAATACAGGTCATGATTTTACACCAAGCGATATGAGTTATTCAGATTTATTAGATTATTGGTTAGAAAAACATTGTCATATTAATCTCAAATATCACACAATAGAAGCATATAGCAGTATTGCAAAAAATCATATAAAACCAAATATTGGTCATTATAAAATTTCTCAAATTACTAGAAGTACATTGCAAGATTTTATAAACAAAATGTATGTAGATAAATCTTTCAGTAAAAATTTTCTTAACAATATAAAGAAAGTAATAAAAAGTTCATTTACTTATGCTTATGAGAATGATTTTATAAAAGTAAATCCAGCTATTGGAATTAAATTACCTAAATATGATATTCCTCCAGAAGATCCAGCTCATATTTTAACAAATGAGGAAATTAACTTAATACTTAATAGGTTTAAGAATAATCATTGTGTATATTATGCGTTCTTAACTGCATATTGTACAGGACTTCGAATTGCAGAAGTGTTTGCACTTACTTGGAATGATATAGATTTTAGAAATAAAACTATTTCAGTAAATAAAAACATATTAAAAAAGAATCAAGTTGGTGGAACAAAGAAAAGACACATAAGTGGGAACTCAACAACAGTATGGTATTTTGGAACTTGCAAGACTCAAACAAGTTATAGAACTATTCCTATTGGAGAAACTTTATTAAATGCTTTAAAAGAGTATAAAAGAGAACAAGAAGAAAATAAAAAGAATTATGGAGATACATATATGAAGCATTATAAAAAAGTTGTTATAAATCCATACAATAATAAGCAAGAGATTAAAATATTAAATGCTTATGCAGAATTACAAATACCATTAGATGAAGTAGATTTTGTATTTGTAAAGAAAAACGGAGTATATGAGGGTACGGATAGCTGTAAATACCCATTTAAGGTTATACACTATGAATTAGGTATTCCTTGCAGATTTTACGATTTTAGAGATACTCACGCAACGAAATTAATTGAATCAGGAGCAGATATAAAAGCTGTTTCTAAAAGATTAGGACATAGAAATATCGATTTTACTTATAACATCTATGTAAGAGTAACACAAAAAATGGAAAATGAAACAGCTGATAAATTTGAAAAAATATGTAGTAGTTTATAGGAGGATAAAAATATGAATAATGAATTAAAAGATACAATTATAGATGAGAAAACAGGAATAGAATACCATTTAGAAGGAGATTACTATATTCCTAATCTAGTATTACCAAAGCAAGAAAAGGTTACTCTTAATAAATATGGCAGGATGAGATTAAATTACCTAAAAGAGCATAGAAAAGCTGATTATTCAATAATGCTTTTAGATGGTACATTAAATACTCATCTAAAAGAAATTCAAGAACAAGCAACATCAAGAGTTGAACAAATTATTAAACAACGAAAAGATAATAGCGATTTAACCGAAGAAATGAAAAATACAGATGTGCTTTATTGGGTTGGAACTATGAATGCTATAAAAAATCAAGCTGAAGAAATAGTTTTTAATGAATTAATATATGTATAGGAGATGGTGCAAATGAAGAATTTAAGAGAAGTTAAAGATGATTTGTTAAAAGAATGGTTAGAATTTCGAGATGAAACAGCATTTAGTGAGATGACTCCTCAAGATAAGAAATATTGTATCTATTTTGAAGAGATTGCAGAGAGAATACTAAAAAATGTTCCTGAACAAAATAAAAGATACGTTCAAAAACAACTTGATCAACTTGAGAAAAACTTTATGAATTATTTATATTACTGGAATGAGAAGTATTATAGAAATGGTTTTGTGGATGTGATTGAGTTATTTAAAATGTAAGATAACAAGCTGTATTGAATAAATATTCTTTACAGATTATATTTTTTGTTAATTTATTGTAAAAAAATCATAAGATTGATATAATAGGGTGCAAGATAAATAGTAAGTTATCGCTCGGATAAAAAAATTTTTTTCTACTAAAAACAATAAAATACAATAAAAC
>Ga0247608_10000231_pt1 | contig 101571 bp, 171 predicted proteins | sample 176DNAGHGlowgp2_FD_193490 | JGI IMG/M metagenome (GOLD analysis project Ga0247608, IMG submission 193490) | Sheep rumen microbial communities from Palmerston North, Manawatu-Wanganui, New Zealand - 1766 DNA GHGlow gp2 | ecosystem: Host-associated > Mammals > Digestive system > Stomach > Rumen... | reverse complement strand
ACACGTAGGTTCAAATCCTACCACCTCGACTTTAAAAGGAGGGCGCAACCAGAAAGGAACTGGGTCTGACTGCTAATCAGAACGTACCCATTAGGGTATAGGATTCGAATTCCTGCCCCTCCGCATTAGACTAATTTCATTAAAACGTTGGAGGATAGAGTATGACAGAGGTATTATTGACTGGGCTTCTCTTCTGCGTATATAGGAGAGTAGAAAATAAATTGGATAAACTTGACGGAGTGTAACTTGGCATAAGAAATATATGTCAATCATTTGGGAGAGTGGAATTCTAACATATTTAATAAGTTTAATGTTATGAGTACGATTTGGTGGATTCTTTGGACAATTGGAATTATTGGCATCTACATAGGGTTTACATTTAGTTTTAAGTCAGACAAAAAGAAAGTCCTAATGGGATGGATGCTGATGGCAATTGGATTGATATTCAATGGTTTCGCTTGCTTGGCAGACATTGATAATACATTTGATATTATCATGGCTATAATTAGCTTTGGAATGGCTTATGTAGATTATAGAGTGTTCAAAAGAAAGCAGAAAGAATTCGACATAAAGGAACTAGGGATAAAAGAAAAATTCCTTAGAGACTTGAGCAATTATAAATTTAAATTAGACAGAAAAAACCATAAGATAGTATGATAGTACAAGATATTAAACCATTGGTAAAGGGTATTGCTCAGTTGCAGTACATCATGGCTGGAGGAATTGCAGTATACCACATCACTAGTGTCGATGGAAACAAGTATCAGATTGAGATTGACTTGAGCGACAAGAAAGATGTCGGAGAGACTGCTGCATTTAAGCCTACAGAAAAGGGTCTGCTTCTTATGAGGTGGATTAGGAGGGCAAATGATAACGACACCCTAATCAAGATTGCTTAATGGAGAAGATGGGCATAGAATTTAAACAAAAAATAATTGAAATAAGTAACAAACAAAATAAAAAAGAATAAGCATATGAGAAAGATAAAGTGCATAAAACGTAAACAGATGTAACGCTCTGTTAGCAACCAACACAGTTGGGCTAGGAGCGTTATGGATAAGATATAGAAATGCTCCTATAGCTTAACGGTAGAGCTGCGGCCTCTTAAGCCGAGGGTTAAGGGTTCGAATCCCTTTAGGAGTACTTAGGTTTAATGCGCTCATAGCTCAGTTGGTAGAGCACGGCACTTTTAATGCTGGGGTCGAGGGTTCGAGTCCCTCTGGGCGCACGATACGCTTCCATCGTATATCGGTAAGTGCCTGGAGACAGACGGATTACTTCGGTCTTTTAAACCGAAAAGCAGGGTTCGACTCCCTGTGGAAGCACAAGAATATTCCCTCATAGCTCAGAAGTAGAGCACGTGTCTCTTAAACATGTGGTCGAGATTGCAAAATTCTCTGGGGGAACAAAAAAATCAAACCTAAATGTTTACTTTTGCGAGTCAAATGCTATTTATTATATAGTAAATGATTTGTGTTATGGATTTAGAAAAATTTAAAAAATATGTAGAAGAAAGCACCACATATGCTGATGTATGCCGAAAGATTGGTTGGAAACCAACTGGTGGAAATTATCGTTATGTAAAAAGATATATTAAAGAACTTGGTTTGGATATTTCGCATTTTACTGGTAAAAAAACCAACATTGGCAATAGACTTGGTAACAATGAAAAAGATATAAATGAGTATCTCACAAAGGACTCATTCATTAAGCCATCATATCTTAAATGGAAATTATTTTCATCTGGGTTGAAGCAGCACAAATGTGAAAAATGTGGATGTACTCGATGGAATGGAGAGCAAATTAGTCTACAGTTGCACCACATCAATGGTGATAATACAGACAATAGGCTAGAGAACTTACAAATATTATGCCCCAATTGTCATTCACAAACTGATAACTTCTGCGGAACTCACAACATCGAAAATAAAAATTTTCAAAAACATTATTATTGTAGGATGTGTGGTAAAGAAATAGATAAAACCCCAAGTTTATTATGTGACGAATGTTATGATAAATTATCTGAAGGAATAGTAGAGTTTGGGTTTGTAAAAAGGAATAAAAAAGACACAATAAGAAAAATAGAATCTTTAATAAAAAGAAAACACAAAAAAGGAACTTGTGAGAAATGTGGGTGCAGTACATCAAGCCCAAAAATTAAACTGTGCTCTAAATGTTATCATGAAACAAGAAGGAAAGTTAGCAGACCATCCAAAGAAGAATTAATATCTTTACTTGAAAAAAATAATTTTTCTAAAGTCGGACGTATTTTTGGGGTGTCTGATACTGCAATAAGAAAATGGTGTAAGGGTTACGGAATACTGTGCGGAGACGCAACGTAGGTTCGAGTCCTACACGGTGTACAAAAATAAGGTAATGCCTCGTTAGTATATCGGTTATTATGCATGATTTGTAATCTTGAGAGGGGTGTTCGATTCACCCACGAGGCTCTAACATGAATGAGAATAGAATATATTACGTATGCTGCTACGTAAAAGGACGTGAAGATGTAGAGATAGGGCAGCGAAAAGGTGCTTACACATTGGATGAAGCTAAAGATGAAATATTAAGACAAAAGAGAGGTAGGCATCGTAGGAGATTGGATTATAGGATTTATGACTCTGTTTCCAATATTTTCCTAAATAATGTTAATTGATTTGGTTGTTTCAATTTTTTTTCGTATATTTGCAGCGTAATTCAAAAACGGTGGGATAGCTCAATTTGGAGCAGAGCGTAGTCGAGGGAGTGCCCATGACGATGGGTAGCGTTTCTGAACATGACTAAGGGCTTAAGAAAGTCACTGAACTGTTATGTACTAAAATGAAACCGAAGTGTAGTCTAGAATGCATTAGGAAGTAGTTACGAGAGAAGCAGTAAGGTATTGGGGGTTCGAATCCTTCCCCACTGACAATAATAAATTGTTATGAAAGGTAGTACTAATACATCTAGGTTTAAAAATTTCCAGATAAGATGGAAAGAGAAGTTGGGATATGAGAATGACCCATATCTTATAAGGTGGACATTCATTATATTTGGTTTCTCTATAAGAATACATCATTGGATTAAATCTGATGACAATAGATTTTTTCACGACCATAGTGCTGATTTATTAAGTATTGTCTTAAAGGGTGAATATTGGAACGTTAAACCAGAAAATGAGAATGAAAATCCAGATTGGGGAAAGAGTTCTTTGGGAGTTAAGCCAAACGAAAAATGTTGCTATGTAGAAGGAATTTTCAATTCATGGCATAACTTTTTACATATGAATAAGTCTATCTGGTTTTCTAAAGCAGAAGACAGACACTATCTCAAAATACCTAAAGGGGGCGCATGGACTTTAATGTTTGAGGGCAGACCAAAGCATAAGTGGGGTTTTTATGTTAATGGACACAAGTGGAGACCATTGCGATATTTTCATAAATATGGAATTATACAAGATAGTAACTACCAATAATCACAAGATAGGTTTCATATGGAAAAAAAATTTGATAAGAACTCAGCTATATATTGGGCTGAATTAAATCGAATCGAAGAAGAAAAAAAATTACACAACAAAGGCAATTTAATTATTGACTTTTTGCGAAAAACGTATGAGGATGAGATAAAAAAAGTATTATCCAAAAATTATAATGAGCGAAAAGTTGAGATTGTAATACCATGGCATCTTAGAGTTTATGGAGAAAAACAAGCTAAAATTATTGAATCTATGATTAAAGAAGAGTTCAATGTGCTTGGTTTTTGTATAACTTTACATATCACTTGTGGGTGTATACTTGATTGGCTTTGCAATAGTGGTGGTTACAAAGTAATAATTACTTGGTATTAATAGTATGTTAGAAGTTACTGAAAAAATATTAGCTAGTATTCATGCTGCTCCAATGTCGTATGGTGAGATAAGTGCATTACCTTGTTTAAAAACTATCTCTGATTATGGTATTTCTTATTCAATTGAGAGATTGATTAAAGATGATTACATAATAGAGAAATTTAAGAAACCCTTGAGAAAATGTAGAGTTGGTGAAGTCGTTAGGACTGTTTATCGCTGTACTAAAAAGGGTGAGATATATTTAATTGAACACGGATACCTTCAATAAACGTAATTATGTCTATTGCTCATGATACTTTAAACGATAAATACGACATCATCGAACTCACAAAAGAAGAACTTTTGGGAATTGGTGAAATTATTGACTATTGTCCATTACCATTAAAAAGGAATTTTTATGGGTTAAAAAAAGATATAGAAAAAATATTAGGATGATTGTTGCATTTGATACATACTATTACGATGGATATTCATATACTGTTGGCGGTGTATTTGAAAGTTGGACAGACACGAAAGTAAAATATTTCGTCACAAGTAAAAGGGAAACCATTGATGCAGAGTATAAACCTGGAGAGTTGTATAAACGTGAATTACCATGTATTATGCAATGTTTGAAGATGCTAGATTTAGATGACGTTGATACAATCATTGTTGACGGATTTGTTTGGTTATCTGAAAATGGAAAAGACAGAACTCCTGGAATTGGTATGCGTCTAGCAAACGCTCTGATGACAGAATACAACAGACCAGACATATCAATTGTTGGTATTGCTAAGAATCCATACCATTGTAATATTCCAGATTGTGTAGAGATTCTACGTGGTGAGTCTAAAACTCCATTGTGGATAACATGCTCTGAGTATTATTTAGCAAAGAACTATGCGTCTTTGATTAAACAGATGGTGGGAAGCTATAGAATACCAGACATCATAAAGTCTGTTGATTCGAAGACAAGGGATATTAGTAGTGTCGGTAATAAGAAACAACCAAAACACAAAACATATCACATTATGACTCACGATGAGTGGGTTGAATTGGGTAAACCTCAATATTGCGGTGTGTATGTAGAAGATAAATAATATGTCAGTAAATAAGTTTGGTAAGAATAGGTCAGTAGATACTAGGTATCTCAATGTACCTTACAAATATTTGACTAGCATTGATGGTCAGCATGAAACACCTAAGTCAGATAAGAAAATGACTTTGGCTGAGTACAGACAGATGCGTAAGGAGCTTGCTGAGAGGTGGGCTGGTTTTGGGGAGAAAATGCCATCCGATGAAGAGGTAAAAGCTGATTATAAGGCTCTATCTAAACAAGCCCATAAAAAGGGTAAGGAAGGTATTGATGCTTATCTTATCCTACAGAAGAGGAAGCCTATTGAGGTGATGAAGAATAAGGACAAAACTTTATGTATTGTTGATTTCTTCGGTAAGAAAAAAGCCTTGGTTGGTTGGAGAAACAACGAAAAGTGTTCTATTTCCATGCCAAAAATTTGCCCAATTGTTTATAAAAAGGGGAAAGGCTTTATACTTTATAAAGGAAAAGAAATACTGTTTACAGAAAGTAGCGGCTGGGTTATCTAGCCGTATATATAGGCGCATAGTTTAATGGTTAGAATGGGGGTCTCCAAAACCTCAGATGTGGGTCCGATTCCTGCTGTGCCTGCGATAATCCTTATCGGTGTTTACGGTGTAACAGAGCACTGCGCTTGGTCTATTAGTACCTTGAACTAACAAAAACCGTTAACTGTCGTGGTAGGTCGAGGAAGCCTACTTTACTATTATGACGATTTGGGAATATATTATAATTGGATATTTCCTTGTTGGTATTATTTTGGTATATATTTGGTGGAAAGACGAATATGAACTAGAATATAAATTAGTGAAAGAGCTAAACGAAGGCAGTGAAGAACCAATGGCAGTTTTGTTTTTATTAGGTTTGGTATTCTTCTGGCCGTTTAAAGTTGTAAAAAATTATTTTGAAGGTTTTGTTGACTAATGGCTGTTAAAATAAGAGAAAAGCGGAAAATCCTATTCAGCAAATGTGACGTGATTGTTGCTAAAGTTGAGGATAAGGACTGTATAGGAATCGGAATTAATACTACAAGAACATCTTTCACCAAAGGTGAGAAAGTTATTAAGGACGATTCTAGAGTAGTATGCTACACTGGTAAAGGTGGGCGTGATGCTAAATGTATTTCACCTCTTGGATTCTATTACTATAAAGACGTAAGTAAAATAAAAGCTAAAAAGGTACATGATGAAGTCGGTATAAGGTGCAAACATATCATTGGCATTACTGGTGGTTATTATGAGATTACATATTTAGCCCAACTTAATGGCACATCAATTGGACACGAAACAAGACCTTGGGATTTGATTGGTAATGGTATTGAAGACCATCTTGTTAAAGACCTTGAGGGGTTGCTTTCAAACCTTATCGAATCTTTAGAGGATTATGGCTATAAGAAAGATTACTTGAAAGAGTTTAAGAATACTCTTTTCATAGACTTGTTTGGTTCGGTTGATGGTATTAAGACGCAAACCAATGAGGGCAAGATATTGTCTCATGGATTTGATTTAAAGGCATCTTTCAGAAAAAGAAAAGAAACATGAAGAAACATACAAAACGATATATGGTCATATTCTCAATGTGGGGTAAATCATTGTCAGATAGAAAAATGACTGGCTTGTATAACCTACATGAGTATATCCATACTGAGACTGAGTTTGATACTGAGGAAGAGTGGAAGAAAGAGGTTAAACTGATTGAAGAGGTTTACGCTGATACTCCAAGACCACATCAAGAAGAAATTCCAAGGGATAAGTGGCACACTAAAGAATGGAAATTTGATGTCCAAGATAGGTTCTGGGGATACATGGTTTTAGATTTTGAAAGAAGTAGAATCATTAAAATTGGACATGACGGAGTATATGGTCACTCCAATATGTATTATCCTTGGAGAACACAAGAGGTATCACTGAGAATGCTTGATGAATACTTTAGGGGTGACGATGAAATTCCAAAAGGCTATGTATTCGATTATGGAGAATACGAGGGTTGGCTACAGTTCCGCTGGGGTGATGGTAAAAACGCTGTAAAGTGTGACGAACTAGCATGTAAGAGACCTCGTAAGAAAAAGTATGGCTTACATGAGCAATATAACGAAGATGACTATGATGAACTTGAGAATGAGATTCAAGCTGAATTGATTCAAGACAAATTCAATGCTCAAATGGAAAAAGAAAAGATTGTTAAAAAGTTAGAAAAATGGTAATTTTATTTGGAAATTAAAAATATTTTTTATATCTTTGCAACATCAAATTAATTGTCTAATCTTTTAAAAATATTACAACTATGATTGAATTCATTTTGGGTGGGGTTATCGGTTGGTTTGCTTACAAATACAAAGGCAAGGTTGGTCTGTAATAGACCATGACTGATACAAAGGCACTGAGTTTGTCTAGCAATAGACGAGGTAGAGAACAAAGCACTCTATTCTGAATAGAACGATAAGGGTGCAAACCCCTTGACAATTTTGTATTGTTTCGCTTAACATAAAGATTCTACACGTATATATGACAAAATGTTCGTGCCAAACTGGACTGTCGTCTAGTGGTTTAGGACAGCACCCTTACAAGGTGAAAATCGTGGGTTCGACTCCCACCAGTCCAACACTTTTCTAAAAAAACGTTAAAATATTTGGTTATTCCAATTTTTTTTTCATATCTTTGCATTACAAAAATAAATGTTATGGAGGTAAAATGTGTAAGATGTGGAAATAATGTCAAAATTGACATTTCCAAAGCAATTGACGAGAATGGTGAGGTGTTTTTATGTCCTCATTGTGGTTTTCATTTTAGATATACTGAAAAATAGCCTTTTGCACGTTAAAGGCTTATCTGCAAGACATACAAAACAATGAATATCTGTAACGTGCTCGTAAGCATACTTTAGGTTAAGAATGCCGTATATTGGTCTTAACTACGTTAATGTAAGACAAGTCTGCGATGGCTTGATGTGATACATCGTTCAAGTTATCACATGGGTACAGTAGGCGAAACATGCTTGAGAAGTGTTAAGTAGTATAAACGCTGGTACAAAGTCGAAAGATGGAGACAGAGACAGAAGGTGCAAATCCGACCTCAAGCGCTAAGGAAACAGACAGCAATAGTTTTTTAATAAGCCTTGTAAGCAGTAGGTCATGGGTTCGAATCCCATCGAGGGGTTTATACTCCTTGTAGCTCAGTTAGGTAGAGCAACTTAATGTATTAAAACGTTTCCGTACTTTTTGAACATAAAACAATATTTATAATGGCAAATGGTAAACTATTCTTGCAAGTGAGATTTCCGACAAGAAGCGTAAAAGTTGCAATATTTAGATATGAAGATATTAGGCTCATCAAAGAGGAAGAGAAAGATGGCAAATCTCGTGTTACAATTGTAGTAAAGAATGTAAAAGATGATAGGGTGTCAGATTGGATTTTTGATGGCACTCTAGAAGAGTTTAAAAAAAGTTGCGAAACGGTAAGTCTATAACTAGTTCCGCAGTACGATAAATAAATTGGCAAGCGTATAACGTTGGTATCCTATAACGGACGCATATAACATTAGGAGGTCTAGTGAAACTTGTGTGGTGAAGAATCGGAATTCCACAAACTAGTTATATAATCGAGTGGTAGCTCAGTAGGTTAGAGCATTATTAATGTTGGAGTGGCGCAATTGGTTAGCGCAATTGACTGATATTCAATAGGTTGGGTGTTCGAGTCACCCCTTCAACACCAAAAATACAAATAATTTGGGCCTATTTGGTTTTGACCGTTATGAGTTGAGTTTGGTAAGAAACAAGCAGTGGGCATACACTTGAAATAGCAAAAAATATAACTGGCGAGAATGTTAATTCTCCTGCTTACGAGTACGCTATAGCTGCGTAATGTGAGCCGAGAGGCTAGGCTCTTAGGAACAGAACATCCTAGCATTATTCTTTTTAATATTTTTTATTTAAAAGATGGTGGAATCGGTGACTCTAGTCATCCACCCCTAGTTTTCCTCGTTTTCTCAAAATGAGGTGGTCTCAAAGGCGGTGTTTTCGGACACTTTGGGGAAGCTTGTATAATTTCTTATGAGGCGAATTTCTGGAACGAGGGTTCGAATCCCTCTAGGTCCACATTAAAATATCTGAAAATCAATGAGCATATTAGGTTCACATAATTCTTGGACATATTTAAAACCTAAAAAATGGTGGCAATATCCGTTAAAATTCATGTCAAAATGCCAAAGCGTTGATATTAAAACTCAATATGAGAAATATGGTGTTAGGTGTTTCGATTTAAGAGTAAGATTTGACAAAACTGAAGGTTTGGTTTTAGCGCACGGTATAATGGAATATAAATATCGCTGGTTTGATTTGGTAAATGATTTAGAATATATTAATTCCAAAAAGGACTGCTATATTAGAGTTTTGCATGAGGTTAGAAATAAAAACCAATATACAACTTTCTCAAAAGAAAACTTTGTAGATTTTTGTAAACATATTTCTGATGAATATAAAAACATCACATTTTGGTGCGGAAGAAATCTTTATAATTGGGAATATGATTACAAATTTAAGGATGAGCCTTCTTGCGAAGAAAATTATTCTTCAGTGAAAGCCCCTAAATTAATAGATGATTGGTGGCCTTGGCTATATGCTAAGAGGAAAAATAAAGAAATTATTAAAAATGGAACTGACAAAGATATTTTATTAATTGATTTTGTTAATATTCGTTAAAAAATTTGGAAGTCTCAATTATTTTCTATATCTTTGCATTGTTAAACGAAAATATAAGCAATGAGTAAGATTTTAGAAAAAGAATTTAGAAACGAGTTATATAAAAATCTTTGTGAAGCTGGCTATGAGAAGCAAGAAGCTCAGAAGATTGTTAGCGTAAAATATCGTGACACCCTAAAGGGTAAGCTCATGGAATCTCTTCATACTCAGATAAATAGTATTGAAGAAGGTAAGAATGAGTTGATTGTCAACGCAGAAGAACTTGCAAATGGATTGTCAGAATTGACCAAGTTGAATGAATTTTTCAAAAAACTTGAAAAAAGTTCTTAAAAAATTTGGATATTAAAAAAATTTTTTATATCTTTGCAAAGTTGAAATTAATCAAGGAAACTTACAGCAATTAATTTTTTAACATTAAACTGCAAATTTAAGATGTGAAAAAATATAGTTTCCGAATTTTAGCCTAAAAAACATATGTTCGAATCGTATTTTCGCAACCATCGTGATATTTATATATATAAGAATATGTATTATGATAGTTAGATATACAGATGAAGAATATAAAAATGCAAAAAGCACAGATAAATTAGCATTAGAATGCGAACATTGCGGAAAAATATTTTATGGCGAAAAAAAACAGATAACATTCGAGTTAAAAAATAACAGAGGAAGATTAAAATACTGTTCAATTGATTGTTCTGCTTTTTCACATAGAAAAAAGAATCATTTCCATTGTGAAAATTGTGGTAAGAATGTAGAAGTTACTGCTAGTGCTTATAAAGCATCTAAAACAAAACATTTTTTCTGCTCTAAAAGTTGTGCAGCTAAATACAACAATAGGTTAAGAGAAAAACCAAGTGAAGAAACTAAAAGGAAAACTAGTGAATCAATATTAAAATATTATCGCTCTAAATTTGGCGAATCTTATGAGCTAAAGAAGAAAAACATTGCTAATACTATAGCTCCACGAAAAGAATATATATGCCGTATATGTGGTAGAAAATACCATTTAAATGAAAGTGGTGCAACTAGAATGTTCTGTTCTAGAGAATGCTTGAATGAATATCGAATTAATAGGAAGAAATATCTTTCTGAGGACGCAATAAAAAAACTTAGTACTGCTGGAAAGAATTCTGCCAAAGTTCAAGGAGAAAATAGACGTTCTAAAAATGAAAAATATTTCTGTGAATTATGTGAAAAACATTTCAATAATGTAAAACATAATGAGCCAATATTTAATGGTTGGGACGCTGATGTTATTATAGAAGACATTAAAGTGGCTGTTTTATGGAATGGGAAATGGCATTATCAAAAGATAAAAGAAGACCATTCTGTTGAACAAGTTCAAAATAGAGATAAAATAAAGATTAAAGAGATTAAGAATTGTGGCTATATACCTTATATTATAAAAGATATGGGTAAATATAAACCACAGTTTGTTGAAGATGAATTCAATAAATTTATAAATAGCGGGATAATGTAATGGTAACATGTGGGTCTCATAAGCCTTCTACGCTAGAAACGCATCGTGTCAGTTCGAGCCTGACTCCCGCAACTATTCTTGTGGTGGACAAGTTAAAAAACCACCTTTTGGTAGATACCAGAGGAGAACGTCAGCAATGACGATGTAGACAAATGGGCATCAAGTTCGTGCTTGATGTGGCTCTTCGGAGTCTTCGCTAGTGCAAATCTAGCTCTACCAACAAATGTAGTATAAACGCTCAGGTGCAATCGGCAGTAAAGGTTGGCGAGGAAAGTGAGGTTGCGACAAACACACAACTGTATGAAACATAGCAGATGTCCTTTACCATTAAATTAGTTCTGTAAAATGAATTAGCCTTTACAATACTACACACTATACCTTGTGGTGGACAAGTTAAAAAACCACCTTTTGGTTAGTACCAGAGGAGAACGTCAGTAATGACGATGTAGACAAATGGACATCAAGTTCGTGCTTGATGTGTTTCTTCGGAAGCTTCAGCAGTGCAAATCTGCTCTAACCAACGAGATATGCCTTTTCGTGCTGTAGACAACGGTAAAAGTGGGTTTTATGTGGTTAAACAATCCATGACTATGGTGACTTCGGAAGCCATAATTCTAGAGAACGTGTACTAGAAAACAATGCATTGGGGAAGGTATTCTATAATGGTGTAAAAAATCGGAGCTTGGGATATAGACCCACCTCGTAAGAGGAAGCAGTTTACCGATTATAATAAACCAAAATGGAAATAATACCCAAAAGAATAAGCCGATTCCAAGAGGAAATGTCTTGCAAAAGGCATAGGCTAATGGTCAGCTTTCGTGGCCAGATGGAAGGATAATCCAGTGATGGGATAAATGAGACGGATATTGACAACTAAGCCGACTCAGATGTTCTAGGAAACTAGGGCATTTCACTGAAAAGCACAAGGTACGGTATACTGTTCGGTAGGTAAAATCGTGTAGTATGCTACCTAGGTTAACAGCTTGGGTTGAGTAGTGATACAATAGATTACCTTGTGGGACTTGATACAATAATCACCAGTTGGCGTGTTGGGTTCAAATACACATTTGTCTTAACGTGAAAGGCATGATGAATGTTATAAGCGTTAAGAACCGTAAGGCTGAGAGTGTTTATTAGTGCTACAAACTTGTGGTGGGTTTGGCATAGGAAGGCGATTTAGTGGGCTGTGTCCAAAAGACACAGATTCTAAGAGTCGCACCTCGTCTTCCATTAGTTGTGAAAGTGTAACTCAACGGTAGAGCATCAGCTTGAGGAGCCGAGTGTTACAGGTTCGAATCCTGTCGTCTTTTAAAATAAAGATTAAAAGCGAAAGTGTGCGACACTGAGCAGATAAAATGCACTTATACTTCTGTAATATGAAGTGGTTGGTGACTCGCAAGGAATCCAACAAACTAGTAAAAGTAGTCATCTGAGTGGACTGGAGGCATCTAGTCAAAATGCGCAACAGCTTGGTGGTGAAATGAATGTTATGATTCTGTACCGAAAGGTTTAAATCAGTAAGAGTTTAGGTGGTTTTCACAAAATCATCGTGCATGGTGTCTACGTCCATCGTAAGGTGGCGTGTGAAGAACAAGTTCCAACGCTTGCATAAAGGCATCAACAATAAGGTCAAATTCTCAGCCTTTTGTATTTATATAGGGATTTAGCTCAATGGTAAGAGTGGTTTGTTGCGATTTAAGGAATCACACAGTCTCGACTTCGGAACAGATTGTACCTTTAACTGTTAATAAAAGATGGCGGTTCGAGTCCGTCAGTCCCTGCAACTAATCCTTTCTGCTAAACAAGCGGATATATCAAGGAAGCTAACAGCAAATTTCTATAGGACTTGACTTGAAATCATTTATTCTAGAAAAAAAGCTTCCGTTTTTTAATAACAAATTTAAATTAATTATCATTATGAGAAAAAACAGTTTTTGGTAGGTTTCTAGCGAGTTTTGGTAGCTGAAACTGATTCGTGGTCCTGATATATTTTAGTTTGGATGGGGAATATAAGTGAAGTATTTTAAATTCATTAATAATAACAAACAAATTAAAAAATATATCATATGGAAAAGAAAATTTTTACAAACGAAGCCACCACTAGAGAACAGTATCTTAAGTTTAAGGAGTACATTAAAGCTGATTGCGTACATTCTCACGAAGATTATGTTGCTTATTACATTTTTAAGCATCGTATTGAGGGTGAAGAGCGTGACAAGTATCTTGAGGAAGAAGTAAGAAACCGTTGTTATAAAGGTCTCTACAGTGGTAGACTAGTTGGTAGTGGTGGTGATATGACTGAGAATTATGCAATTCCACTTTTTAAAAATTACGTTATCGAGGAGTATAACAAATTTGCATCCGCAGAAGGCAATGATTAAAAAGAAGTTATACATACTCGTAGATAGAGCGTTAAAACCAGTATATGGTTGTGTTCAAGGCGGTCATGCAGTGGCTCAATGGATGATTGAGCATCCCAATAGTCTTGAATGGAGTAACGATTATTTGATTTATCTATACGCTGACGTAGATAAGTGGAAAAGAAAGCTTGAAGGGTATGGCATTGACTATACCGAGTTTAAAGAACCAGATTTAAACTATAAAACAACAGCCTTGGCGGTTTTCGGACACGAAGAGCTATTTAAAAATTTGAAAACAGTAACCGAAGACTGATGCGATATAAAAGCACTATAGGCTTTAGCTTATGGTGTTTTTTTTTTATAAAAAATTCTTAAAAAATTTGGATAATTCAATTTTTTTTTCGTATCTTTGCAATATGAAAAAAGCAGCAAGTTTAAATATTGGCGATACTGCCATATACATAAATGGCTACGATGTAATAGAATCAAAAGTAGTCAAAGAACCTATTAACGATGGTAAAACTAGACCCAAGTTCAAAATCGGTAGAACTGACCTTGAGAATGGTGATTATCTCGTTAATGGACAGCTTGTGTATGATAGCGCAGAAGAAGCCAAGAAAGTGGCAATAGAGAGGCTGAAAGAAGCAATCAAGAAGCATACCGATGAAAAGCTTCTTGCTGAAGGTATGCTGCTTGTTCTGAATAATAAGTTAAAAAGGCTTTCAGAATAAGAGATAATGAGCGTATGCCAGAGAGGTCGATTGGGATAGTCTCTAAAACTATTATGGCAATAAGCTACGTGGGTTCGAATCCCACTACGCTCACTACGGCTTGGTGCTCCCACGTTGGGTGCTGAAATAGTTAGACAAGCGCAAACCACGTAATAAATGGTAGGCAAGCAGTAATGCGGTGCGAGGATTAGCCCCTTGCCCTAGTTCCTTGATGGATAAAAGGATACCTTTAAGGTTGGTACAAGTAAACCTAATTTACTATTATGATAGAATATCTCAAAAAATTAGAAGCAACGATGTGCAAGCATAAATGGGAGGATTATGGTTATGAAGTTGGTAATCCTTTCGTTAAGATGTATCGTTGTAAAAAGTGTGGAGAAGTTAAAAGAGTTAATGTTGACCCTTATTGATATGGCAAGCGAGAATAAAAAGAAAAAAGCTAAGAACTCTTATTTGGCTACAGCCAATAAGTCTACTGATAAACTGAAAAGGATTAACTTTTACAACAAGATAAACAGAGCACAAAACAAATGTAAAGTTAAAGATTGTTAAAGTTGAACTGATTGTTTGGTTAGTTCAACTTTTTTTCGTACCTTTGCACCAAATTAAACCAATTAATAACAAACAGTATGAAAAAGATTTTATTAGCAATTTTAGCGATTGTATGTCTCGCATCATGTAATGAAACCCCTGGTTTAGACATTCAGTGTGCATTTACAACTTATGAGGCACTTAAAGATAGCGTTAAACTAGAATACACCTTGAAAGCACACAATACTGAGGGGTATTATTCAGTTGATGCCGATGAACTGCGTGATTCTATTGAGGTGGCTTCAAAATTGGTTGTTCGTAAAAGTTTTGACCCATTATATGAGAAATATGGAGAAAGGTTTCTCATGAAAACAGTCTACCACAAAGAGGGTGCTGTATTAAAAAATAAAGAAGAGATATATACTTATTTCGAGAACAGCATCACAAGCGAAACGATGATGGAAGTTGCTAGGCAGATAAAAATAAAAGCACTAACTGTTAAATAAGCTTAAAGTTGAGGAAGATGGTTGTCTTTCTCAATTTTTTTTTATACATTTGCACAAAGTAAAATTATTATGCAATGACATTTGATGATTTAAAACAAATGGAAGGACAAATCATAGACTACTATGAAGTTAAAGGTAATTCCATAAAAGCTAAAAAAGGTAAAATAAAGAAAGGCAGATTTTATGGTAATAACACCATAGAACTTAAACTAGTTGACAAATTAGGAAGATGCCAAGAACATGTGTATCATACAATACATTATGGAGGGTTTTATATAACCAAATCTAGTGTATATGATTACGGTTATGCCAAGTTATACCTTGATAAAGAAGAGGCATATAACTATGTAATAGAGAATCTTAGAAAACAGCGTCAAAACATTAACAAAAAAATGCTGAAACTACAGATGGAACTGTATGGTAAAAAAATAGTAATATAGAATGAGGGATAAATTAAGAGTATTAGGGTTAGAGCTTCTGAACGCTGGTCTAACCATCGGAACTGTTGAGCATTGCACTAGTGGTTTGCTTGGCGCATCAATCTCAAGCATGTGTGGACTTTCAACCGTTTATGGCGGTACAATTGTTACAGTCGATGAAGACCACATGGAGAAAATGCTAGAAGTCTCTCACAACGTGTTTAAAAACAATGGGCTTGTTAGTTCCCAAGCAGCTTGCCAAATGGCTCTCAACGGCATTTATAAACTTAATGTGGACGTTTGTGTGGCTGTTGTGGGTAACGTAGTTCCACCTATGGCGGCTGATGAAGACTCAGATAATACGGTTTGGATTTGTGTGGCTACCCTTACTGACAAGAAAGTAGATTTCAAATACAGCAAAATCAATGTTGATGGGTTGAGAGGCAAGAACATAGAAGCAGCCATTAATGAGGCTTTGGATGTTGTAATTGGTGAGATAAAACGTATAGCCGTAGAAGAATAATGGAAGATTGTGTATTTTGTGGCGTTAAAGAAGATAGAATAATATATCAAGATTCTTTATGGGTGGCTATTTTAGATGGTTATCCAGTCTCGGAAGGGCATACCCTATTAATTCCAAAAAGACATTGTAAAACCTATTTTGATTTAAACCAAGTGGAATTGGGTGCTCTTGTTTGCGCAGTTGACCACGTTAAAGAAATACTTGATGATAAATACAAACCTAATGGGTATAATATAGGGATGAATTGTGGCGAGGCTGCTGGACAAACCGTTATGCATTGCCATATACACATTATACCTAGATATAACGGTGATTGTGAAGACCCAAGAGGGGGTGTGAGGGGGTGTATCCCATCACGTATGTCCTACTGAATATTTTTTAATGTTGATATGATTAGTAGAATATTATTTTTTTTAGCGGCATTAATATTTTCATCATCTGTATATGCTGATACCTATTATTTCCAAGGTGTAAAGGAAAAAGATGCAAATGGCAAAGAATATCTTATTTTTAACGATGGACGAGTTGATATTGGTCTCAAGATAGATGAAAATGACAAGTTGCAGTTAGTTCCTATGATACCTAAAACCGACTTCATAGCGAAACAGAAAAAAATAGATGAAGGAAAAAAGAAAACTACAAATATCCAAAACTTTGTAAACAATTTTTTGAAACTATCTATCACCTTTTTTGGAATGATAATTATTGCCCTTATTTTTTATGTTTTATACGGTATAATTTGGATAATAGTTGGGGTTAGTACAATATTTAAAAAAAGTTAATAAATTTGGCTATTCCAATTTTTTTTTGTATCTTTGCATTGTGAAACAAAAAAAAACATTATAAACTATGATTGACGAATATAACGATTATTTAGATGAATCCCTTTACGATGACTACGATGAGGTTCATGAAGAGGATTACGATGAAGACTATGACGATTACTCCATCTTTGATGACGAGTTTGATGATGATTGGAATTATTAAATAAAGATATAGCCAAAGAGAGTCTAACATAGGATTCGTATATGCGCTGAAACGGAAGGATATTGGCTTAAACGTGTTAGAGTCTAGGCGTAAAACACGGCATGTGCGATAGAATTAATTTGAAAGTTCCTTTGGCGATTTGGACTTGTATCGGCTCTGCCTCATAAGCAGTTGAAACCGTAGTTGGTTACACGTAGGTTCAAGCCCTACCTGGTCCACGATGGAATCTGAGTCATTAGGTGACAGGCCATTACCTTTTGAAAGTTCGATTTCATTCTAAGTACTTAGGTCTTTGCTATAACAGACGATATAAACAGATAGCACCGCAGAGTAGAGCAGTTTGGTCAGCTCGCCTAGGCTCATCCCTAGGAGGTCGATTGGTTCGAATCCATCCTCTGCAACTAATATAAAATAGGTAATTATGAATTTCGCAGAAATTGACAGATTAAAGGGTAAGGACATTACGTTTGAGGAGTTTTACAAAGCGCCTTACAACCAAGATTCATTCTGCCCTATTTACGGTTTCAGTTCGAATGGTATGAAGTGCTTAAGTGCTTTCACTTATAAGGCACAAGATGAACTTGCCAATATAATCAAACTCTTGAATGGTGAGGGTGGTGAAAAATATGACAAGAAAGACGTTGTGGTTGACAAAGCCGAGCTTTATATCAAAGGTAATTTCATCCTTGTTCGTGGATGGGGAGAGTTAACTGGTGTTGGAGCTTTGGCTCTACCAATTGATAAGGCATCTAAGATACAGAATGGTTTCATTGATTGGATTGTCAAGACAATTGCAAAGGATTAGCAAGAATTAACGAAAATAATTTGGGCATTTCAATTATTTTTCATATCTTTGCATCGAATTTGAATTAACATATTTGTTTAACTTTTAATTAAAGAATTATGAAGAAATTTTTAGCAATGTTTTCTATTGCTCTCGTAGCAATGTTGAGCATGAGTTCTTGTCATGGTGTGCGTCCTGGTGCTGATGAAGAGTCAGTTCTCATTGACAAGCCTTGGTTTTTTGGGCATGGTGGCATTGACATGACTCCAGTACAGACAGGTTTGACATGGGTTTGGTGGAGCACGTCTTCTGAGAAATTTAAGATTGTTCCGTTCAAACATCAAGTGGATATGGACGATTTGTTCTCTGATGACAACACACCGTTGGATTTCCATACCATTATTATCACACAGATTGAGAAGGGTAAGTCTCCTATTCTGTTGCAGAATTATGGTGTAGATTGGTTCAATACTAACTTGTATAACTATTACTGTAATTTGGTACGTGACCATATTTCTCAGCATAGTCCTTTTGACCTTATGAGTAATCGTGCAATTCTAAATGAAATTGATGCAAAGGTACTTAAGCAGATGCAAGATTATGTGGCAAAGTTGTCCAAGGAGAAAGAGTTTCCAGTTGTTGTAAAACAAGTTACCATTGGTAAGGCTATGCCTAATAAGGAGCAGTTGGCTGAAATGAACAACACAGCAAAGGCTGTGCAAGCAAAGCAGACTCAAGAACGTGAGGCAGAGGTACAGTTGGCTCGTGAAAAAGCTGAACGCCAAAGGGCAAAGGCTGATAAGGCATATCGTGAGGAACTTGGCTTGAGCACACAAGATTTTATCAGTCTTAAGTGGATTGAAACTATTGCTGCAAAGCAAGGTGCTAATATCGATGTTCTAGTTGGAGGAAGTCCAACTAGTATGTGGAACGTTAGACGATAAGTTGAAAAATTAAGGGTGAACAAGTTTCCCTTTTTGCGTGAGGATTAGCGCATAAACTTGTAGATTGGCTGGTCTTAAAACAGCTAGCTGGGTTGTCGGATTTAGAGCTGGTGGGTAAATAAACCGTCTCGTTGGTTGAGTACAACTGTTGCTTTTGCGAGAAGTGAGCAACGCTAGCAAAATCATTTCTCGTCTATACCCTCTTCGTCTAATGGCTAGGACAACAATAGCGTGACGCTAGAAAAAGAGGTTCGATTCCTCTAGGGGGTTCACAAACAACATAATTAGCTGCTGCGGACGTAATTTGATAAAGGTCTACCACAAGGCAGAGAAAGCAGTAGGAGATAATTGCGCAATAAGACCTATGGGCGTACTCAGTTAAGAGGGGATAATCGTTAGAACGTAGCCTGCCCCTAGCAGTTAATTTTAAAAAAGCATCATGTGCGGTTCGTCTATCGGTTAGGATGTCGAGGAGTTTTCCTGAGAAGAAGAGAGGTTCGATTCCTCTACCGTACACTAATCATTAATTTTTACATAATGGCAAATAAACCAACTTTAACAGACATCTTCAGCGCAATGACTGCTAATCAAGCAATTGAGGAAGCAAAGGCACAGAAGAATCCAAATAAGCTCTGGAAAGAGTTTTGGTTTGAGAATGAAGTTTGCTGCCTTTTTGCAGATGCTAATGTTGGTAAGAGTATTCTTGCCGTACAAATTGGTAATTCTATTGCTGAAAGACTAAAGGGTGATGACACCATTCTTTATTATGACTTTGAGTTAAGTAAGAAGCAATTTGAACTTAGGTACACAGATGAAAAAACCAAGAAAACGTTTAACTTTAACGATAAGTTTATTAGGGTCGAGCTTGATAGTGATAAAGTAAGGGATTATTGCGAGTATTCTAAGAAAGCATTTGATGAAGTCATCATAGAGGCTATTGAAGCTAATATTATAAAGTATAACTCCAAGATATTAATTGTAGATAACTTGAGTTGGCTTGTTAATATGAAAGACACAGCAACTACTGCTGGTAAACTAATGAAAAATCTATGTGAAATTAAAAAGAAGTATGGGGCTAGCATACTAGTTCTATCTCATACCCCAAAACGAAACTTAGGTTCACCCCTCACACAGAACAGTCTTAGTGGAAGCAAAAAGCTTACTAATTTCTTTGATGCGATGTTTGCAGTTGGAATGAGTCTTAAAGACCAAACATTGAGATACGTTAAGCAGATTAAAGTTCGTACTGGTGAATTCAAGTATGGTGCTAATCATGTTGAGATTTGTAAGATTGAGAAGAACGGCTCATTCCTAGGATTTACACACATTGGATATGCAACTGAAGCTGAACACTTGAAGCCGCCAAAAAAGAAAGAGGTTGTTAAAACAGTTTCTAGTGGTGGAAAGAAGAGGAAAGGCAGACGTACAATGAGTGGTAAAATGTTTAGGAGTGCGTTAGCAACTTATCAAATAGATATGGTTGACAAACTAGTAGATGATGCTTTTGAAATTTTTAGTAAATAAAATATGAAGAAGATAACATTATCAAGTTGTATCACCAAACTCTTTTTAGGGGTTGTAATAGTGATGGGATTTATTTGGGTGTTCTCTAAACTATTTCCTAGAGCATATGATACATTAGAAGCCAAGGCGTTAGGAATCGAAAAGGACACAGCCACAGTGATTCAGATTACCAAATCTGACACAATACCGAAGACTGAAACCACAAAGGTTTTGAAACAAGTTCCAAATGACTTTAAATTAGCGGTCAAACTACAGCATGAGGATAATTGCTACCTTGTTCCCACTAAAATCAACGGAATATCGATGATGATGACATTGGATACTGGTGCTACCGACATTTCTATTTCTGTTGTTGAGTATATGTTCTTGAAAAAGCAAAAATTACTCAATGATTCAACTCTAGAGAGTGGTCAATGTAGAATTGCCAATGGAGATACTGTAAAGTCTTATACAATCATTATAAATGAGGTAGAAGTGGGAGGTATAAAGGTTAATAATATACCTTGCGTTGTTATGGAACAGCAAGACGCTCCTTTACTATTAGGTATGAGTGTTTTAAAAAAACTAGGTGACGATATTTCCATTGATTACAAACGTAACCTTTTGATTTTAAAGAAGTAGTTAAAATATTAACAGTTTTTAACGCGCAAAAAATTGGAAGTATCGAAAATTTTATATATCTTTGCACTGTAATTAAGAAAGAAGAATGAAACACAAAAACAAAGATATTTTTTTAAAAGTTTTTAACTCTTAAAAATTTGGAAATCTCAAAAATTTTATATATCTTTGCACTGTGATTGAGAAACAAACAAGGCAACGCAAGTTGCAAAACAATATTCACAATTTACTTTTTTTATAAACCTTTAAACTTAAACAACAATGGGAAAGTTTTTACAGATGATGAGTCAGAATGACTCTAAGGCTCTTGTAGCACGTGCTTCACAGATTAACACTCAGGCAAAGATTGCCCAAGAGGAAATCATCCACAAGCTCAAGATTGAGAAGACCAACGTGGAAATGCAGATTCAGGGTCTGACTGACTTCGCTCCAGACACCACAGATAGTCTGCGTCCTGGTGTGAAGGGTTGGAATCCTAACAAGTGGGCTGCTGACTTGCAGGATGCTAAGACTCGTCTTTACGAGCTTGGTGTAGAGCTGAAGATTGCTCAGGCAACCTATGATGAGTTCTTCGGTGGTGATGACGAGGATGTTGCTGACGGTAAGTAATCATTGCTCGTAGCAAACCTCTAATCTAAAGGTGGGTAGCCGCCAAACGACTGCCCACCTAATTTCTTAACAGTATTAATCTAAAAACAAGAGACTTTATGTGGAATTACGTAAGACTTCATTCTGACAACAGCCCTATGGCTGAAATTCTGTCACAGTGCAGCGATAAGTCGAATCTCCGTCTCGTAATCTATCACCTCTCTGAGAATCATGTAGAGTGCGCAACCACTCCTAACGCTGACCGTGAGTACAAACTCACTAGCGATGAGGCTCGTGCCATCAGTCGTGATGCACGTAATGGCGCACACGCAGTACTTGCGTTTGACGTAAGAACTAAGGATGTCTACTTGATTGACAGTACTCCAGAGCTTCAGATTGCTTCAGCAGTTTTGCTTTGTGTGGTTACTGAACTGCTTAACGGTTGTGTACAGCCAAGACAGTCTCAGTGTGGTAGACCAGAGGTTCGCTTCGCTCCACGTCCAAGCCTTGAGCAAGTTGCAGAGAACAACTATCGTGCAATGCAGCAGTTCGAGAAAGAGGTGGCAAGACGTGATGCTAATGGACGTTTTGTTCGCAAGACAGAACAGGTTCCTAACGATGAACCTTGGAAGAACATTCCAACTGATGATGGTGCTAGCACAGTTATGAATCGCAGATTCAGACTTGGCAAACACTAAGACGCATTTAATAGGCTTATCAATTAGGAGAATGGTTGATAAGCCTTTTTTATTTAATTGCCCCATTAGTTCAGATGGATAGAGCATTTGTTTCCTAAACAAACTGTCACTGGTTCGAGCCCAGTATGGGGTACTTATTTTTCACTGAAAAAAATTAATAATTTTGACCATTGGGGACAAATAATATATAATTACCTATATTTATGGATAAAAGAGGAAAGGCTTATAGACTTTGGACTGCTTACTTAAAGTATGTTTCTAGGATAAATCGAAATCTTTATTATTGGAAAATTAAAGACGAAAATTCTCCTATGGGATATAGGGATGCAAAAAATTGGAAAGAATTAGATGCAGACCCAGAATCTAAAGTAAAATTATATAAAAAAACCTCTAAACATTGGCGTGAAATGTGGAAGAAAATAGAATCACACCAAAAGGTTAAAAAAACACGAAAAGAATCCAGAGACTTAGAAAATAACACATTAAAAGGAGATATACAATGATTCCGTGTAATGAAAGATGCCAACTTTATAATAGATGCGATTTAAGAGGACTTAGGAAACAATGCATCTTTGACATGGGGATATATGTGAAGGAGGAAGAGGACGATGAGTTCTTAGAGAAACTAACCTATTAAATATAAGGAGTACAGACATGGTGGCAACAGATAAAGAGAAACAAGAATACTTCCGTAGAAAGCTAACAATAGCTTTGCTTGGTGAGTCATCATTAATGTCACAATCTAGAGTGTCAGAGTTGTGTAAAAATTTTTTTGAATACGGTATAGAGTATGCTAAAAATCATAGTTAAATTATTAATGCCAATTGCATTAGTTCTATCGGCATTGTTTGGGTATACAATAGGAATTGGTACTCCAAGTTATCTATTGCTTTTCTTTACAATTCTTGTATTTTTTATAGACATGGTTATTGCCTTTGTAACGGATAAGGTAACTGACCTTAATTTCTATAAAAATACTAGTGTTAGTGTGTGGAAGTTATTAAATAATAAACTTAAATAAACAAAAATGAAAAAGATTTTTTTATTTATGTTGGCAGCATTTACAATTTCATCTTGCGTGAAAGATGTTGACCCAACAAGCTACGAACAAACAAAAGAACAAGTGTTGACTGACAACTTCAACACCACATTTGGCGTAACTGAAGCGCAGTATGCTAATCACAGATGGGGTATGAATACTGTACCATTGGTTGTTACAAGCACATCTGCATCTAGAGCAATGAGAGTTGCAAATGTTAATGGAAATGAATGGGGTACTTCTAATGGCTTGGGCTATTTAGATTATCCTACACCTGCACCTATTACCGAGGATGAACTTGCTGCCGTATTAGCAGTATTTAGTAAAAAAGGTGAAGAAAAGTATACAACAGATGTTGATTTTAGAAATTTCTTCGTTCAACAAGTTTATTGCGGAGATTCTATTTATACAGACGGAAATGGTCAGAGTATAGGAAAAGGTTCAGCAAAAATGAATGAAATGTATTGTTGGACAAAGCATAAAAAAACAAGTGATTGGCCATTAGAATTTGAAGAGCTAACGAATTATGAGTGGGATTATATTAACAACACAAATAATGGTGGCGCAAGTTGGATGGGTAATTATAATGGATGTACCCTCATGCTAAAGTCATCTACACTTGGTTGGAAATGTAAGTCATCACAAGATGGTGGTATATTCCATGAAAATTGGAGAATGGAAAAAATTGGTGATTATTACTATGTTGGTTTCGATTTTGAAGCAACTGGACAAAATAAAAATGAACAAGTTGCAAGAGACTTTGTTTATGATGATTGGATTGTTAAAATAGTTCCAGGAAAGGGTGAATCTATGCCAGTAAGCCGTGTACGTGTTATGGCTGAAGACCTTGGTACAATGAGTTCAGACTTTGACTATAATGATATTGTGTTTGACATTTTGTTTGTCAAGGATGGCGATACTTATAAGGCTGACATCTTATTGCAAGCAGCAGGTGGCACTCTTCCATTATATATTGGTGAAGGAGAAGGTAACACTTATGAGGTACATGCTTTATTTGGCGTTAATACTGATGTAATGGTTAACACACATGCAGAAGAAAGAGGTCTAAAGGGTAGAAGCGGTTTAAAACCAGTTCCATTTACAGTAATATTACCTGCTGGTAAGGACTATGCAGCAATGAAGGCAGAAGATGCTGTTGATGCTTTGAATATTACTGTGAAGATTGGTAATAACACTGTACACCTTACTCCAAAAGCTTCTTATGAAAATTACTCTAACGCACCAAAGATGATTGTTGCTCCAGTAGAAACAGAGTGGGTCGATGAACGTATTTTAATCAGCAAAGTATATGATAAATTTGTAAATTGGATTATCGACCCTACAATAGAATGGTGGAAAAAGTAAGATAACTATTTAAAATTACACTATATTTATTTATTATAAATAATATGTAATAAATAGTGAAAGTAAGATGCTAATTGGAAGTAATAATTTTCTAACATACCTTAGACCATCCTCGTGGTGGTCTAGGCTTTTTATATTAAAAATTAAAAAATATTTTTTTGCGATTCATCCCCCACTTGAAAGTGGGAGTATTCTCGCAAAGTTATTCATAAAATCTCGCCACATAGCGAAACTCATAAATAGTGGTATGGCAGAGTGGTCAATTGCGCTTCTCTCATAAGGAAGTTGGGAAACCTATCGCTGATTCGAATTCAGCTACCACTACAAAGAAGCATACAGCAAGTATCTCTGTGGAGGAATGGTATACTCAATAGTTTGCAACACTATTTTTGTGGGTTCGAATCCCACCTTTAATGCTTCTTGTTTTTGTAATTAATTTGGGCGAATCTTTTTGATTCGCCCATTTTTTCTTGTGCCCCAACAGTACTTTGTGCCAACTTCTATATCATTGCCTTTATTAATGTCTTGTTTTTTTTTAATTAAGTGAAACAAAATCTTAATGATATTTATTAGAAAAATACATTTAAGAATTATGGGAAAATATTTAAAGAAATTTAATAATCATACTGAGTATGAAGAAGCTAGGCAAAATTTAATTTTGCCTAATGTAAGTCTCTGTGTACAAGAGAATGAGGTGCATTATAATCCTTATGTAGAGACAAGGCTTATATGCAAGTATAATGTAACAAGTACATCTGAGCCAACAGCGTTAAGAACAAATTATGAGCAGAACATATTTAAGTCAATGGAGATTGATGGTGTGATGCTTGACGAACTTGTGACTGCGTACACATTTGACACGACAGGTGTTCACACAGTTAAATATGAGTTATATGATAAGACGAAATTGGGTGGTAATAATGCTCCTACATTTTATAATGGTAATTTGATAGAAGCTATTATACCAGATAGTGTTACAAATATTAGTATTAATACTTTCTTAAGTTGTGAGAGTTTAACAAGTATAACCATACCAAACAGTGTTGCAAGTATTGACATTGCTGCTTTCAATAATTGTAGTAGTTTAACAAGTATAGATATACCAGATAGTGTTACAACTATTGGTGGTGGTGCTTTCCAAAACTGTAGTAGTTTAACAAGTGTAACCATACCAGATAGTGTTACAAGCATAGGTAGTGGTGCTTTTGAAAGTACTAATGCATTAAAGGTTCTAAATTATAATGCAAAGTGTGAGTTAAGTTCTTCCTTTAGGTCTAGTTGGCCGAATCTTGAAACCGTTGTTATAGGTGATTCAACTCCAAGCATAGGTAGTGGTGCTTTTGGTGGCTGTACAAGTCTTACAAGTGTAACCATAGGTAGTGGCGTTACAAGCATAGGTAGTGGTGCTTTTGAAAGTACTAATGCATTAAAGGTTCTAAATTATAATGCAAAGTGTGAGTTAAGTTCTTCCTTTAGGTCTAGTTGGCCGAATCTTGAAACCGTTGTTATAGGTGATTCAACTCCAAGCATAGGTGATGCTGCTTTCAACTATTGTAGTGGTTTAACAAGTGTAACCATAGGTAGTGGCGTTACAAGCATAGGTAGTGGTGCTTTTGGTGGCTGTACAAGTCTTACAAGTGTAACAATACCAAACAGTGTTACAAGTATTGGTGGTGGTGCTTTCCAAAACTGTAGTAGTTTAACAAGTATAAATGTTAATAGTGGCAATACTGTATATGACTCACGTAATAATTGTAATGCAATAATTGAAACATCGACAAATACCTTAATTGTAGGTTGTAAAACAACAATTATACCAGATAGTGTCACAAGTATTGGTAATTATGCTTTCCAAAACTGTAGTAGTTTAACAAATATAACAATACCAGATAGTGTTACAAGTATTGGTTTTGGTGCTTTCAATAATTGTAGTAGTCTTATAAGTATAACCATAGGTAATAGTGTTACAAGTATTGGTTTTGGTGCTTTCCAAAACTGTAGGAAACTATCAAATATAGTCATACCTAATAGTGTTACAAGTATTAGCGGTGAGGCTTTCCGTGACTGTAGCAGTCTAACAAGTATAACCATAGGTAGTGGTGTTACAACTATTGGTGATAATGTTTTCTATGAATGTAGCAGTCTAACAAGTATAGTGTCAAATGCCATAACAGCTCCTACAATAAAAAATTATACATTCAATAAGGTAAAAACAGGAGGTACATTAACAGTCCCAAGTGGTAGTAGTGGTTATAATGTATGGATGGGTATAGGTAATTACTACTTAGGATTATATAATTGGACAAAGGTAGAACAATAACTTACAGTAAAGAACAAATGAGCAGCTAAACAGTTGCTCATTTTCATTTTCGTCAATAAAGAATAAATCCCATTATCTTTCTAACCTTCAAGCCATCTATTTTTCTTATCTTGATATAAATCATTTCAACTGACATATATCAATTTTAAGTTGGTAAATCGAATTTTTATTGCCCATTTTTTGTGCATCAAATATATTTTTCATATCTTTGCACTGTTGTAAATAACTGATGTGTTCGCACACATTCCAAACTTGACGTAAATCAAAATTAGGATTGGTTTTCGAAAATTGTGATAAATTTTAGTTGATAAACTGAAATAGCATAATATATATTATACGAAGTGAGTGAATAATGGATGCAGTTAATTTGAAATCTAATCTTGGCTATGTGGTAGCTAAGAGGCGTGGTTCAGCCACCGAACTTGAAAAAAATAGGAAGAAGTGCAATTAAAGAGTTCGCAACTGTAGGCTTTATAAAGCTAGGGTATTATAATTGGTCTAAACTAAAGTTGGCTGATGAGTACTACACAGACCTATATGGTTATTTTTCAAAACTGTATCAGATTGTTAAATTTAAATTGAAAGGGAAATAATTATGAAGAAGATAGCAAATTTTTTACATGCTTGGCTTAACAACTATGCTAGCATGACTCCCACTGGAATGATTCCATTGGTGTAATGACAGCTTGGGAAGTTTTGCCCTAGCCAAACGAAAAGAACAGTAAGTGCAGCGGAATTGTTGGGGGTTTAGACCCTTTAACAGTTCCTTAAAAAAAAAAAAGTAAGTAAATAAGTAAGTGTAAAAAGGGAAATAATTATGAAGAAGTTTTTTTTAATGATGGTGATGATGCTCACCATGAGTGTGTATTCATTTGCAGAGGATAACAATGCAACTAAGTTGGCAAATACTGAAAAGTATGAGTTGAAAGTAAATCATCGTAAATTGGCATGTGCGTTGAATATGTCAAAAGACCAGACGGAAATGTCGGATGAAATAATCTCAGAACTTGAGAGAGATTTGGTTTTTGCATCTTGCATGGATACAGAAGAGAGCAGCGAGAAAATCGTTGCAAACGCTGTTAAGAAGAATATCAAATATATGTCTTATATCTTGAACGATAAACAATATCGTAAGTATTTGACGCTTCTTAACATTACCCTAACTAATAGGGGATTTGATGTTTATGAGTTAAACAAATTTTTAATTAAGTGAAGAAAGGGAAATAAATATGAAGACAATTGGTAATTTAGCTAAGAAAGCAATTAAATGGTATTTTAACCAGTATGCACAGTGCTATAATGAGAAATATTATAAATATTCATATAGGCATTATTAAAAAAAGTTGAATAAAAGTTGGTGCATCTGCATCAACTTTTTGTTTTTTTAACGGTTTTATCTTGGATATTCAATTTTTTTTTAGTATCTTTGCATTATATGGCAAAACGTATATGATGACTTTATGTTTGAAGAGAATAAAGCAAGCATTAACCATATTATGAGTGCTAGACTGTATATGACTGATAAAAAAGAGGAACGTCATTCTACATACATCGGAAGCAGTAAACTAGAGAAAAGTATATATGATATATTAGTGGACGGTTTTTTTAAGTTATTTACGAAATGATGGAATATCCAGAATTATATCTAGATTGGATAGATTATCTACATGAGAAAAAAATATATGGAGCATGGAAAAACGATTTATCGTTATGCGCCTATGCATTTAAAAATATTTCACCAAGGCGCAAGATTTTTGGTATAGGCGGAAAATCTAACTACATAGACAGAATTATTAATTCATTTGGCGTAACAAACGATAAAGGTATTAGAGATATAATAATTAGTATCGTTCATAATTTAAATTGGACTTTTGCTTATTATAGTTCATCAAAAATAAATTGGATTCAAATATATGAAGAATTTTATACTTTAAGGCATCCACCAATCATTTTATCTAGAAAGTTATCCAAAAAACTTTATAGGTCTAACAACAAAATAAGCAGTTGCTATCACCTAAGAGAAAAAGAAGAACAACCTTGGTATAATAAAAGTTACGAAAAAAATAAATATGATAAAAAAGCATGGAGAAAATGACAAATCCTTATGTTTTACCAAAAGATTTAGGTGAGGCAAAAAAAGAATGAGAAACTAGTGATTTTATAACTTTATAGATATTTATAATAGTAATATCATAAGTTATGGGTAAAAAAGAAATTTTTATTAACAAAGCAATAGAAAAATATGGCAATATATATGATTTTTCGTCTATAGAATATGTTGATGCAAAACATTTTATATATCCTTATTGTAAAAAGCATAAAAAATATTTTAAAACCACTGCTGACCATTTTCTAAACGCAAATCAAATATGTGATGTATGTAGATTAGAAAAACAGCAAGAAAATCTAAAAAAAGAGTTTATTGAAAAATCAATAAAGGTTCATAATGGAGAGTTTGGTTATGACCATGTGGATTATAAAAATGAACGAACTGAGGTTTTAGTCACTTGTAAAAAACATGGGGATTTTCTAGTAAAGCCTTGCGTACATAAGTATTATAACGGAAAAAGAGGAAAATGCCCTATTTGCGAATCAGAAAAGAAATATAAAGAATATGTTAACTATTGTTTAGCGAATCATAAAATAAAATACAATTATGATAAGTTGAATTTAGATGCCCCTAGAGAAGACGGTAAAGTGTGCATAATTTGCCCTAAACATGGTGAATTTTGGCAAAACCCACATTCCCATAAGGGAGGCGATGAATGCCCATTGTGTAACAATGAATCCAAAAGAATGACAACATCTGAATTCATAGAATTAGCCTCAAAAAGGCATCAAAATAAATATGCATATCATAGAACTGATTTAAATAATAAGAATGAAAACGGAAAAATTATTGTTACGTGCCTTGTACACGGTGATTTTTTAGTCACCCCAAACAATCACCTTAGAGGTAAAGGTTGCCCTAAATGTGCAGGAAGAAACAAAACAACTGAAACCATTATTGAAGAGTTCAAAAAAATTCATGGTGACGATTATGATTATAGTTCTGTTATATATAAAGGGGCAAAAACTAAAATTAAGATAAAATGTAAAAAATGCGGAGAATATTTTAGCCAAACTCCTAATAAACATTTAAGTGGCGAAGGCTGTCCTTATTGCAAAAGTTCAGCTTTAGAAAAAGAAACCAAAAATTTTTTGGAAGAAAAAGGAGTTGAATACATAAAAGAGCATAAAGATAAGTGGCTTGGACTTCAACGTTTAGATTTTTATTTACCACAATATAATGTGGCAATAGAATGTCAAGGTAAACAGCATTTTGCCAAATTTTATAATACAGAAGAAGGTTTTGAAAAAATAAAATGTAATGATTTAAGAAAATATACTCTATGTAAACAAAACGGAATAAAAATTTTTTATTATGCAAAAAATGATAAAAGATATATTCCAGATACATATTATGATAAAATTTATTTTAATTTAGATGAATTATTTAAAGAAATTATTGACAAAACTCCTTAAATGGGTAGAAAATGCCCCAGAGTTAACATTGGAAAATCAGCCTTGCTATGATAGATATGGGCGTTTTTTAGGGTGGTTTAGCCGTTCTATGGCTACTGCATTATTCGTATTTTCTAAAGACGAAAATGGTGATTGGTGTGTTTTAGCATGTGAGCGCGGAGAAGAGGCAGCAGATTTCAGAGGCATGTGGAATTGTCCATGCGGCTATCTTTCTAGGAACGAGACCGCCAAAGAATGTGCTGTGCGTGAGTGTTTTGAGGAAACTGGAGTTAAGATTCCTATTGAAAGTTTGATTTTCATTGGATATGAGGATGACCCAGTTAAAGCAAATAGGCAGAACGTTACTTTCCGTTTTGCTGCCAAAATAGAAGACCGCATTACATCTGATTTTAAGTTCTCTAAAGAGCATAATGAGGGCAAAGAGGTTGGCAAGATTGCTTGGGTTAAGGTCAAAGACATTGATAATTATGAATGGGCTTTTAATCATAAGAATCGTATAGTAGAAATTTTCAATCAAATGATAAAATAAAATTTCTATAATAAAAATTTGGAAAATAAAAAAAATATTTATATCTTTGCACAAATTTCGAGAATATGATATTTATTAAAGATAAAATAACATTTTTAAAAAGTAAAAGAAAGAAATGAAAAAGTTAGTATTCATGTTCATAGCTAGCGTTGCTATGACATTTGCAGCTTGCGGTGGTCAGACTGCATCAGAAAAAAATGCAAATGACTCTGACAGTGTTGCAGTAGTTGACTCACTTGCTGGTGACAGCCTTGTAGTTGATTCACTTGTACTTGACAGTGCAGTTGCAGAGTAAACTAAGAAACAGTTTAGTAAGTAACAACGCTAGATGATAATTACAAATATTATTATCTAGCGTTTATTTTTTTTTTGTTATGAAGATTATTTGTAAACGTGGAGAAAAAGATTATTATGATTATCTCCAAAATTATTTTGGTATTGATGAATTAGTTGTATATGACAGAAGGAAATCATACCCAATTGACATAAACAATTGTTATATCGGTTATGGTCTTGATAATATTTTTAAAAAGGAAAAAGATAAAACATATGATATAAAACGTAGACTAGTTAAAGGATACGGAATTAAAGTACCAGTCATGGAAGGTAGATTCTTCTATTTTGTTGTGGAAAGCGGATATTATCATTATTTTTTTAAAGTTGAGAGGTATCTTGATGATAACGATAAAGTGATTTTAGAGCCGCAACTAATCGAGAAAAAGAAAATTGGTAAAGAGCAGAGATTAAGTGATTGCCCTTTGTCTATTTGCACTGACGTGGTATATACTAGATATAGAGGTGAGGTTTCTATTAGTAAAAACTCAGGAAATATTGTTGAAAATCCGATATTAAAAAACACATATATTCCTAAATTCATTGATGCAAAAGAAATGTGGAATAATCTTTATGAATACATATCTTCTCTAAGAGATAAAGAATTTGAAGACACTAGAACCAACGACCAACATATAGAATCACATGGCTTCGACAAAAAAATCAGTTTCAGACATAGAAAATAGAATCGGAACCACGGAATCAGGTGAAATCGCTTATAACCTAGATGCTTTTGATAGATTGTATAAAGGTAATATAATCATTACAAAAAGGTTAACCGATAAATTGATAGAAAAACTTATCGAGCATAAAGATAAGATAATATTACATCTTACCGTAACTGGCATGGGGTCAACTCGTATTGAGCCGTTTGTTCCTAATCCGCAAACAACTCTAGAAAAGTTACAAAAGTTGATTAATGGTGGTTTTCCAACAGACCATATAGTATTAAGGGTTGACCCAATAGTTCCAACTATTAAAGGGTTAAACACTGCTACAAGTGTTTTAAGGCTTTTCAGAGGTCTTGGGATTAAAAGGGTAAGGATTTCCTTCTTGGACAATTATAAACACGTCAGAGAGCGTTTTAAAGAAATTGGGGTTGAACTATATAATGGCGAGTTTCATGCCCCATTGAAAGAAAGACTTAAATATTTAGCCGCCATCAAGTATTGTGCTGAAGAATGTGGTTATGAAACTGTAGAGGCTTGCGGCGAACCAGGAATTGATTCTATTCCTTGCCTCTCTCAAAAGGACATTGATATTTTAGGCTTAACTGATGAAATTTTATTAGAAGGGTCTGCTGAACAGAGAAAAAGCTGTGGATGCCTAGCTAATAAATCTGAATTATTGAGGGTGAAACCTCATAGATGTGATAATAAATGTTTGTACTGTTATTGGCGTGATTAATTATGTATATAAATTTAAAACTTTCAGATGACCAATGTAATGAATTACTTTCTAGACTTGGTTATAAAATAGAAACTATAACACTTTACTGTTATAAAGATATTGACCCATATGGAAAATACAAAGAACTTTATGGAAATGAGTGGAAAGTAATCTATAAAGGTGAAAAACCGCAAGAATTGTGTAAAGAAAAGCCTTTTCTTGATGAGTGTAGGAAATATTTATATCATAATGTAGTTCAAGAAATTGTTAGCAATTGTTTTTTTAATATGATATTACAACATAACCCATTTTCTTGTGAACATAATTAACATAAATTAACATGGAGGATTTTGGATTCTCCATGTTTTTTTATATCTTTGCAGCAAAAGTAATCAATTTTTTTAATTTATGTTTAAGATTATCGCATGTATTAACCAAAAGAGGGCATTGGGTAAGGATGGCAAACTGCTTTATACCATTAAGAATGACCTTTTAAATTTCAAGCGTCAGACTCTTGGAAATGTTGTGATTATGGGTCGTAAGACGTTTGAATCTCTGCCCAACGGTGAACCTTTGAAGGATAGGATTAACATAATCCTCACCTCTAACGAGGAATACGGTGTAAGTAAAGACTTTGATAATGTTTACATCGTCCATTCCGTTAAAGACGTAATTGAGTTGTGTGAAGCTTTCTTCTCAGATAAAGAGCTTTTCGTAATTGGTGGTGAGACATTATATCGCCAGTTTATGGATGGTGACTTAGTTGACGAGTTGAGGCTTACCGTAGTAAAAGATGACAAGGAAGGTGATGTAACTTTCCCAGAGTTCAATGAAGACGAGTGGAGCACCTATTATAAGTCTATGGCTCAAGTGAGTTCATGGGAAGGTGTTGATAAATCATTCTATTTCCACATTTTAAAGAGGAAGAAATAATAATGAACGATAATGAAAACATCAGTAATCTTTTATCACATACCTCAATAGAAAAAAGAGCGAGTGACAGATGGAACAAAAAAACCGTTACAGAAAGGCTACGTACAAGTTCCAAATATAAGCACATATTTGCAAAGTATCATTTACCAACAAATGATTGGTCAAACATATTCAATGATTTGACTTCTCATCAAAGGAATATATTACTTAAAGGTGAATTAATTAGGACTTATGACGCATTGGCGAATATAGACAAAACTAAGATTAAGAATCAGTTTGGTTTGTCTCATTTTTCAAGTAAATGGTTTAAACTCTCACCCCAAGACAAAAAAACACTTCTAAACTCAGTATTACACAATGGGTAAGAAAGTCAAGGACATATCTAGGGATATTAGGGACATAAATTACTTCATAGACCATGTTAAAGAAATTAATTTTAGAATTAGTCTCATCAAGGAACTTGGTTATAAGATTGGAGTGAATGTTGCCACTAAAAATTGTTGTGAGAAAGATATTACAATAGGGAAAAGGAAAGAAACACGAATTCAGATAGCACCGAAAGAAAAGCACTCGCCACTTGTGGCTTGTGCAATCATCGAGTGATTTGAGTTAAAAAATGTTAAAGTTTTTATCAATAATTTGTTTAACCAATAAAAATTTATATCTTTGCAAAAACTTATTAAATATATAATAGAAATGGCTGACTCAAGTAAATTAAATGAGAATGGCAATGTTGTTGCCAACACACCTTATGAGGAAAATGTAAACATTCCTAATGAGGCTGAGAAAGAACAGAAAAATGACTCTAATGAGAATGTAGAGAATAAGGGTGCTGAAAATGCTGAAGCAAATGCAGCAACAAATGCTAATAACTCAAATGAGTCAAAGCCCAGCGAAGAGAAAAAGAAAGTGGAACTGCCTGAAGACCCAAAGGATGATGATATGCAGTTGCTCTATTTGAACAAGGACTTCGTGTATGATTGTATGTCCGTGCCAACTCATTCAAAGAAAGAGTATCGCATGGTTACGTTTATCATTTTGTGGGCGAGAAGAAATGGTGTCAAATACGAGTTTGACGATTTCGGAAACGTATATCTCACAAAGGGTGAGCTTGCAGAAGGTGAGTTCTATCCTTGTGTAACGTCACACTTGGACACAGTGCAAGACAAACAAGACCCATACATCTACGCTGGTGTACCTCTTGACCTCAAGACTGAGAGAACCAAGGAGGGCTACCACAAGGTAAGTGTGGATGCAAACGGTGGTGCAGCAATAGGTATCGGTGCTGACGATAAAAGTGGTGTCTGCATCTGTCTGTCAATGTTTGACCATCTTGATAAACTCAAGGCTTGTTTCTTCTTGGATGAGGAAACTGGTTGTCATGGTTCTGACGCACTTGACTTGGATTGGTTCAAGGACGTTGGTTATGTAATCGGTTATGACTCTCCAGACCTTTATCGTGCTGCATGGTCTTGTAGTGGCGTTAAGCTGTTTAGTTACGAGTTCTATACAAAGCACATGAAAGAGGTGTGTGACCGTTGGGGTCTTACCAAGGGTTGCTTCTTCTCAGAGCCTTACACCGATGTTAAGAACATTCGTGAGAAGACAGATATTATCTGTATGAACTTTGGTAATGGTGGATATAATGCACACTGTCCAAGTGAGTATATCATTATTGAGGATATGGACCAAGCTTGCGGTATGGGTATTGACCTTATTGACAATATTGGTTGCACAGAGCATAAGTTGAAGCACGTTGGAAGTAGCTGGACTACTCGTACCGAGAACTCGTTCAGACGTAACAATAACGGTACATACGAGCGTGTCGTTGTTGACGATACAGAAATGCTCCAAGACCTTGGTGACAATAGTCGTAGAAGCTATTATGGATACGGTCAGCAGACACGTACCACAACTACCACAACCAAGAAAGAGGATGAACTCAAATTTGAGTCTGTCAAGTATATTGTTAATCGTTATGATTCTCATATACTTGCAATCAAAGAAGAGGTTCTTGAGGCTGTAAAGGGTCTGTGTGAAAAGTCTAACATCAAGTTCGATGAATTTGAAAAGGCTATCACAGAGAAATTTAGTAACGAAATTAAATTCTAACAATACTTTATGATAGGTACTAATATAAGAGGAATCAGACATCTATGGAGGGTGTCTGATTGCTCTCTTAGAAAAGTCTTAATCAGATGTGGAGAGCACGGCTTTGACATCTGTGAGGTTATAAAGACAAAACCTGACTCAAAGATAGGAGAGCGATTGTATATCTTTAATCCTTGCTATAATCAAAACCATTATGGCATTTCTACCCTATGTGGTTTATCCAAAGAAATGCATGAAGAATTGGGTGGGGTTACTCATAGTAGGGTGTTAGAGGTAACAAAAGACGGTGATGGATTTAGTGGATATGATAGCTTATTCAGTGAAATAACACTTCTTCCTAATTCGTTTGACAAAGACTATGCAGCATTTTTGAAGGGAAATTCTAAAATGATAAATAGCCTTGTTGATAAGTATGGTGTAAATACTAATGATATTAAACTCAAAAGAATTTACATCTATACTGAGGGTTCTAAATACTTCTTTCAATGGGCTATGGATTTATACTTCAAGGCTGGGTGCTCTATGCGTACCATTCTTAATATCCTCACTTGGAATGAACACTATAAGCAGTTAACAAAGAATCTATCAAAAGGCACTATTACGGCTTATACAAGCCAAGAAAGTATAAATAGCCTTATGGAAGAACTTGCAATTCTCAGAAATGAGAAAAGAGTTAACGATGCCATAAACTCATTTAACACAACCCAGAAAAAGCTGTTGAAAACCAATGAATTATCAAGCACTGATAAGAACACATTGGCAAGATTCTCTAAACTTTCTGAGACAAAAAAGACTAACTTCATCAGAAAAGTATCAACAATTGATGACTACCAAGAGCTTATGCGTCAAATGAGGCACGTCACAAGTGTTCATTTTGATTGGAGTAAGGAGTCATTCATGGATTTTATAAAGAATGTAGAGGGCATTAACTATGAGGTTATCTATGAAAATGATTTTGTTGTTCTTGTTAAGGTAACAGACTACGAAACCATTAAGCAGTTAGGTAAAACAACCAACTGGTGTATTTCCAAAAATAAAACATATTGGAATAACTATATTGAGAACAATCATGGTAAGGCAATACAATATATGATTTTTGACTTCTCAAAACTTGAGGATGATAAACTCTCTATTGTAGGTTTTACTACCACATACAACAAGGGTATTACTTCGGCACACAACTTCATCAATGACAATTTGATGGATGATGGTAACAATATAAACACACTTATGCTAAAGTCATACATTGCTAGATTTAATGGTAGCAATAGTATCTACAAGATACTCCAGAATTGTGGTATTGACATTACTCTAGTTGCGCATTATGATAAGCCACAATACAAGTGGAACTATGAGGATTTAATGTCTTATCTTTATGAGTGCGTTGACAAAAATAATGTAGATGTTATTAAATACGATGGTGACAAACTTGTATTGTCAATTCGTGACGAGAACATCAAATATTTCCTAGGCGATGCTTACATGGATAATATTTCATCTGATGATTATGAAGAGCAGCACATTATATTCGCTGATTTCACCATGAGTCAGTATGACCCAAATAAACTGATTTTTGGCATCATATATGATGGTGGCGGTTCAGAAGAGGATTATTGCAGTTACATGTATAATGAATCCTCAATGCATATTAATGCGAACTTTGATTCTAAGTTAATTGAGTTTGGCGTACCTTATGATATTATCAAGAGAACTGATGACATCAATAAGAAAGTTAGAAATGCTTTCACTAGTTTCAATGTAAGCATGATAAAGGATTGCATCAAGAAAGAAAAAAATTGCTTGCATAAGGCAATGATGGAATACTTTGAGCAAGAAACAATCTATCACACGGTATATCTGTCAGTTGTAGACTTCTTATCATTTGATTATCTTAATATTATCTACGATAATGGTCATTATCTTAGTGAGTATATAGATTCTAGTTACATAGCAGAAATTTTGAAAGGAACATTTAATAACCTTAAATCTGCTAGTAGACAATTGTATCGTAATTCAGTGATGGAAAAGCCGAATGAAGAACGCATCGAGGCTTTTTATAATGAGTCATTGAAAAACCGCAACGATGTTTTGTATGTTGGTAATTACCTTATTGTTAAGGAGATTATTACACACGAGAACAAAAAAGATTCGGACTTCGGTAGAATATACTGTAAAATTCTCAGTAACATATACAACTCTGGATTAACTGGTCCTCTTATCAAGGAACTCATGTATCTGATGCTTAATAATGTTAATATGTCAGAAAAGAGAGATTTTTCTTTTTATATTGTGTCTTACTTTGCTCGATTCGGTGACGAGGAAATGCAAGATACTATTAAGGGTCTAGCTGAGAAATATTCTTGGATTACTCCTATATATGAATCAGATATAAAGTTCAAAAAAGAACAAGAGACTTTTTCTTCAGTTCACGTTACTGTTAACAATAGTATATATACAGTAGATTTGGCATAGCCTCCATTCTAAAATAAGTGGTGTGTGCAACAGCACACCACACTTTAAAATTTAAGAAATGAAAACATTTGTATTATTTATTGCGATTGCCTTTACAGTGTTTTTCATTAATGATAAGTTCAGTAAGGCGGTTAGGGTTATTGCATTTAATGAGGATGAATCCAAGAATGGTGCAATTATATCTTTCCTTATGATGATAGTGATTATTGTCGCATGGACGATATTTTTTTCATGCTTTTAAGTTTTGTTAACCAAAAAAATTTGGTAGATTGAAAAAATAGATATATATTTGCACAAAACAAACAAGAAACAAATTTAAATTATTTCATAAACAATGACTTATAACAAAAAACAGATGCAGCCTTTGATTGATAAGTATGGCATCAATCCAGAGACTAACAAATTGTTTATTAAGGTATGTGAAATGTTCGATGGTCAGTCAAACTATCAGATTTGGGCTGTTAGAATGATTTTCTCTCAGTCTATGACGTTTGAAGAGCTTGAGCATATCCACAATTGGATTGTTGGTAACAGCAATCTGATTAGTAAGCTCGAAAAGAAGAACGTGGTATCATACTCTAATAAAAGTGGTATTGCGCAGTTACTTAAAGAGATTGAAGGTGTTGACCGTATTGCGTTTATTAAGAATATCATTTCACGCTTCAACACCGACCAGAGAAAGATTTTAACAGAGTCTATCTTAGGTAAGGAGTATACACCTATTGAGGCATATAATGATGCCAATATTAAAAAATGGTACGATGTATTTAAGTCGTTCAACAAGAAGCCTATGGGAATCAAGAACAAGTTCTATAGCACTTGTTCTGCCCTTAAGTCTGCTGACTCTCTCCATCAAGCAATTTTAGATTGTTTGAACAAATCATACGATTGGAAAGAGGGTAAGGATGACCTTCTTGCTTATATTGAACATAATACTAAAGACTGTGATGTTGTTTTCAACGAAGGTCCTTGTGTGATTGTTCACGTACCATCATTTGAATCTAGCCACAAGCTTTGTGGTAACGGACGTACAGGATGGTGTATCTCTCGTGAGGAAAGTTACTTCAAGAACTATGTCACAAGTAAATCAAATCGTGACCAATACTTCTTGTTCGACTTCAGCCGTAAGGAAACTGATGCATTCGCACATATCGGTTTCACTGTAGAGGGTGGTAATGGTATCGTTGAAGCACAGACTTGTCATAACTATGGTATGCTTAGTCCTTATACGCAAGGCAACGAGAAACTGAGCATTTATAACGTCTTTGATAATTTCGGCATCAAGATGAGTATGTTCATGCGTTTGCCAAAGGATTTGGGCTTCAAGTGGAATATCACTGACATATTGGAAATGGCTAAGAAACAGCCAGAATCATATGCAGTGGCATACGAGAACGATGGTCGTTTGGTTCTTAACATTCTGAACACTAGAGCATTCCAACACTTCGTTCAGAAGACCTTCATTAAGACTGGTAACTTCAATGGTGTTGATAACAACAACAAGATTTACTTGTTTATGGATTTCAACCTCCCAATCAATAACGACAAGTCATTGATTGCAATGCAGTACCGCAAAGACCAATATGGTACACTGTCTCTTGTGAGAATGCAAGACATCTTCGGTGCTGACATCACAAGGGATGGCTATTTCTCTAAGATTGGAATGACAAGTAATGACTTCCTTAATCGTGAGGCAATTGACCCATCTATTCTTCTCCATAAACTCATTGATGAGAACGATGAGATTGGCGCAATCAAGCTGATTGAAAATGAGCGTGGTAAGATTAACGTTAATTACGAATTCAACCAGAGAGTTCCTATCTTCTCAGCTATCAACAATAAGATGTTCAAGCTTTTCGATACTATCGTTAATTGCGAGGGTTTCGACTCTAAGATTGAGGATGGTTTCGGTGAGACACTTCTTGAGTCACTGCTTTATCTGAGTGGTAGTGAAGAGGTTAACACCTCTAATGAGGACAAGACTTTGTTGAAGAGTATGCTTAAGTCTATACTGTCAAGTAAGACTTTCGACTTCAACGCTAAAGACCTCAATAACGATACAGCTATTAACGTAGCTTGTGAATATCCTAGCGAGGTATGGGTTGTAGAGGCACTTGTCTCTAAGAAGAACATTGATGTCAATGTCGTTAACGACTTTGATTGTTCGGCTGTTGAGAATTGCATCCGCAATAAGAACATAGAAGCACTCAAGTTGCTTGGTCAGAGACCTGACTTGAAGATTAGAAAGCAAGCTAAAGACCTTGCTAAAGAGTGCGGCATCAAGTTGGACGAGTACATCAAGCCTACAGAGTCTATCTTCGGAAAGTATGTAGTTAAAAGCGATGTAGCCAAGACAGAAGATGCCCTTGAATACGAGCTTACTAGAGCTTAAATAACCGCCAATGAGTGATGAATAAAAAAAAAAATTAATTCATCACTTATTTTTTTTACTTTTTTATTTGTTTTTTAAGGAAAAAAAACATATCTTTGCAAAAAGAAATTTTATGTTAAACATTTTAAACCTAACTATTTGATATGAAAGTTTACGATTATGGTAAAACAAAAAACTGTGTAATTTGCGGTAACATTGACGGAAACTTTGATAGATTTATCAAAACAGTAGTCAGTAGTCTACGCAACTTAAAAAGTTATGTGGTTGGGACACACCCCAAAGAGATTGAAAGACAAGAGAGATTGGCTAGGAAAAGGGAAGAAGAGAGCCATAATGGTGGAGGCGGAATATTTGGCGGTCCAGCACCGCACTATGCGCCTAGACCTATTAGGCTGAAAAAAAAGATGACGAATTGTGGTTACAACCTTACAGAAACAGTTATCATTGTAGATGGTTGCAATGGATTTGGTGAAAGAGATTTAAAATACTATCACGATAAACTAGAAATGTTCAATAAGGTTCTAGCTGATAATAATACACATGTATTGTTTGTTAGGGGTAATGATGACCCTAAGTATTTTGAGGATGCTCTTATTGACCTCAGTAACATCAAAACAATTCAAGATTATTCAGTTATCAAACTGAGCAAGTTTAACTGTCTTTGCATTGGCGGTTGCGTATCTCTTGATAGAACATGGAGAATGGAGCAAGAGAAACGTATTGGTAGAAAGATGTATTGGGAAAATGAGAGAATGCAATACAATGAAGAAAATATAGATAAGATTCTAAAAAAATATAATATCGCTTGTGTCGTAACTGCTAGCTGTCCATCATTCGCATATCCTGGAATGAACTCATTCAAACATTCTACTTGGGCTTCCAATGATAAGACTGTTATTAAAGACATAACAGAAGAGAGAATGTTTATGGATAAAATCTATAATAAAATTGTAGAGAATAACAAGAAACCTTATATTTGGACATACAGCAGATTTAAGAATTCTAATCAGAATTTCATTAATGATATTCTTTTCCAATCATTGAATTCCTTTCAGTTTTTCCACTTTAATGATACAGCCTCTTCCTTTTTCAAAGTTGATTTTTCGAAGATGCTTAAAGAAAATGAATACGTGGCTGACTCGTTTAAGAAAAAAATGACAGCACATGCATTCACATATAATGACCCATTTGCCGATGAAGATATTGGTGAGCCAATGGAAGATGGAGAAATGATAGACGAAGAGAACATTCCAGCGGAAGAGGGTAATAATGAAGCAGAAATAGATTTCATTGATGAAATGCATGCAGCAGAGGAAGATAACAATGGAAGAGATAATGCTGAAGGTGTAGATGTTGGAGTCGGTATGTGGCAAGGACTATATGACGATGAAACAGTTCATGGCATAAGAGACGAGATTGATAGACTTACTGCTGAGTTTGCCAACCCCTTCACTGTTGACAACACAAATAACATGGTATATCACGACCAAGCAACACTAAGAGGTGCTTTAGCAGATGTAACAAGAGGTGCTATAGATACTGACGATGGAGAAGAACATGGATAATTATGGCACAAACGAATATTGACATACTCTCCTAGCTAAAGCAAGGAGATTCTTGACCACTCACAAAGCAAGCCTCAGACAACATATTGTCCAAGTGACTTGTGTTCTTTGTTCTGTATAGTTTATATTTGTATGAAATCATATTGCAATAAATGGAAAAATTATTAAAAAAATGAAAGATTTAAAAAATAATTTCACTCCTAGTAAATTTTATTCATTGATGGTTGTGGGTGAAAACCCACAACAAATAGTAGAAAAGTATGGTTCTGATTACAAGTCAGAGCCATACGTCAAATACAAATACCTTAACGCTAAGAAATACCAAGATACGGCAATTAAAGCCATTCAGACGATGCTTGATAACGTAGATACGATTGGGCTTCAACCAACTCTTAAAGAAGCCTTACAAGCACGTTTAGACAATCTTAGCAAGCTGACACCATTCGAGTACTACAGAGAGCTTACAGACGGAATGTATTACAATGAAGATGGCGATGCATTATCAGAGGACAATCCAAATGTTAAGTATAATACTTGTAGGATAGGACGTAATTTCTGTATACCATTGAAATTGAAAGATGGGTCAGAATCTTATAGCGCACTAGCTAAAGACGTTGATTGGAATTCAATGAATGGTGCTAACAAAGAGGTATATGAAGCTGCTTGGGAACTTGTAGTAGATGGTAGAGAACCACAGAATGACCAAGAGAATACCATTTACGAATCAATGAAAGATAGGGAAGCATATTTTGAGAACTTCAAGTCAAAGGAGGCTTACGTTATCTATAGCACAGCATACTGGAACTATGCCTATGCTGATAAGAATGGATGGGTTGATGTTGATGATGATGGAAACGAGGAAAGATGGATAAATGACTTTTTCCCACGATTCGTTGAAAAACTGAAGCCAAATGACCTTGTATCCATTTTTGAATGCTCAATCAATAATGGCTAAAAAATAATACATTATGGTTAATTTGATACTATGCCCAATTTGTTGGACAATTGGAGGTATTTATGCCTTATTTGCATTATTGGGTATTGGTTCTTTTAAGAGTATAAAGAACCATAAAAAAAGTTAAAAGTTGGATTGATATTTTGTCAATTCAACTTTTTTTCATATATTTGCATTATGGAAAAACTGAATGATTGGGGTAAAATGAGGAAAAACGTACTCAATAAGTTTCTGAAGGAAAAGAAAATATATGGGTATTTCATTGGGAATGTGCTAAATCAGAAGGGTAAAAAAATCGTATATCTGAATAACATTCTCAACACAACAGAATTATGCAATTTAAAATTTGATGAATTTTTTCTTTTCGCATCAGCAATCTATCCAAAAGGGTTAACTAGTTATGAAAAATTTAAATTTTGGATAGATATACAACAGAAATGGGAGAGATACATTTACTATCAGAATTATAAAAATTATAAAAAATACAATATATGGTAGAGAACACATTATTACTGAAACAATTAAGAACTCGTTTTGTAAGTGATTATAACTTACCAATACAAATTTTACAAAGTCCTTATTTTGAAGATAGGTTAGAACTATTAGAAGAAGAGTATGGGGCTAAAACTTCATATGATAATTTATTGGAGCTAATAGACAGCAGATTTGATGGAAATTCAAATAAATTTCTTGAATACTATCATCAAGTTAGAGATACCATTATAACAACAATACTCAATTCTGAAGCATATAAGGAATTCATTTCAAATGATAAGTTTGTTAAAAACGTAAAACCAATTTGTTCAAATAGAAACCTATACACAAACGAACAAGATGGGTGCATGTTCATATCATATGACATGAAGAAAGCAAATTTCCAAACATTGAGATATGCAAATCCTGCTATAGTTTATGATGCTGATACTTATGAAACATTTATCGGTATCTTCACTGACCTTGATTACATTAAGCATTCTAAATACACAAGGCAAGTAATTTTTGGTAAACTCAATCCTAAAAGGACAATGAATCTTGAAAAATGGATTACCAATGAATTCTGTGGCAGTTTATATTCATTTCTTATCCACACAAAATTAGAATATTTTTCTCTTAATGCTGACGAAATCATATTAAAATTTAACGGTAGTGAGGAAGAATTTGAAAAACTTGAAATTGACCCAATAAAAAATTTTGAAGGAGTAGAATATAAAGGAAGCAAGTTTAAACTTCATTCAAAGCAGTTTAAATTAGCTACTTCTAGTTCAATATTAACTGTATATGAGAAAGAAGACTATTTAAATGCCCATAAAAGCATTTTAAAGGGGGTTCCTGCCACTTATTACCCACAAGTGTATAAACTACTCAATGGAATGGAAATAAACCCTCAGAGCGATTTAATCTTCTATTATGAACATGAGTTATGCCAATTTTTAAATCCATTAGAACTGATTAAATAAAAATGAACGAAATATTGTTTAAAAACGCTGACGAAAGGATTAAAAAATTAGTTAAACTAATACAAGAATCAATCAAAGGTACTGCATTTGAAAACCATGTATTTCTAGTTGGTGGATGTGTAAGAGACCTTCTATTAAAAATACCTTGTAAAGATGTCGATATTTGTGTAGACATTAAAAACGGAGGAATGCTATTTGCAAACTACATGACAATGAAGCATCAATGTTTTGTACAAGGAAGTAATCCTGTTCTGTTTGAAACTTATGGAACTGCTAAATTTCAGCTTTATAAAAACGATGAGCTGAAAGACATTGAGGTTGAGTGTGTTCAGACTCGTAAGGAGCAGTATCATAAGGAGAGCAGAAATCCAGATACCGTGTATGGTACGATTCAAGAGGACGCTAAGAGGCGTGACCTTACAATCAATTCTTTGTATTACAACATTAGCACGGAGAAGATTCATGACTACAACAATGGATTGGATGACCTTGTTAATCAAGTTATTAAAACGCCAACCGACCCAGATGTTACATTCAATGATGACCCATTGCGTATATTGCGTGTTATTCGATTCTCAACTAGATTCGGTTGGGGAATTGAGAAAAACACATGGCTAGGTATGGTTAAGAATGCGCATCGAATAAGCATTATATCTCAAGAGCGTATCAGTGAAGAAATATCAAAGATACTGCTTTGTGAGAAACCTAGTATCGGTATTCGTAAGATGTACTACTGTGGTATATTGCATAGGGTAATGCCAGACATATATGACACAACTTATGCTTATGAGTCAAAGAATCCAATGGTTTCTACTTTCGACCACACCATGAATGTGTTAGATACTGTACAGCCATATGTTGATAATCGCCTAGCGGCATTGTTCCATGATGTTGGTAAGGTTATCACTGATAGTAGAAGGGATGTTAATCCTGATAAGTTTAGTGCTGAAGTTGCTGCTGATGACCTCAAGAAAATGAAGTTCCCTAACTACGTTATCAATACGGTAGAAACAGCCATTAAGTATCATAGAGCATTTGCGCTTTACGCTGATGGTGTAATGCCCCCAGATAAGAAGATTAGAAAATTTATTAATACCACTGGAGAAAACCTTGGTGCAACAGTTGACTTAATGAATGCCAACAACTTGCATTGTACCTATGGTAAGAAAAAGAGACAAGTTCTTGATATTCTTAATAGGATTGAGGAAATGGAAGATGCTGAAAAAGCTGCAAATGTCAAACTTCCAATATCTGGAAACGACATTATGAAAGAGTTTAGTATCAAGTCTTCACCTCTTGTTGGTATACTACTAGAAGCAGTTAAAGATGCCTACTTTGAGAATACTAATATGACCAAGGATGAAGCATTTGAAATTGTTGAAAATAAATTGAAGACCCTAACAATATAATTTATTAGGGTCTTTAACTAATATATAATATTATTAATTTATATTAAAATATATAAATATATTATATAATATTTTTATATTTAAAATATTTTTAGTATCTTTGCATAAAAAACAATAAACTATGGGTACATTATGTAAGAATTGTCCATTTAAGGGCGTAAAGAGAACAGAAGGTTCTTGCACTGAGCTATTTGCGAAGAAATTCCATAATAGTTGTGTCACCTATGATATATCGAAGCATCAGTTCTTGAAAGAATTTAATGAATTCGAGAAACAGATGAAAACTGATACGTTCTTTCAAGAGCTTCCCTCAGATGTGAAAGATGTTCCCCCTCAAGGAAGAGAAACCTAAGAGGGTTAGAAAAAATACAGCTAAAAAAGTAGAAAAAGAAATAACTGAAGAAAATGGATAAAGCACCAACGAAGCAAGAAATTGCCAAAAAAACAATATATTTTTTCAAAAAATTTGCTAGGGAAAAAGAATTTTGGGAAGAATATAAAAAATTATCAAGTCCATTAAATGATGATAGGATAACTTTTATTGACTTAGTATCTAGAGTAATTCGAGAACCAATTGAATTGATTCAATCATCTACCTATTTTTGCCATTGGCCATCTTATTACACTGAAAACGGTATTAAGTGGTGTGATTTAAGTTATGAATGGGCAAAAATATGTGTAAAAAACGAACTTTGGTATTATAAGTCTGAAGCCAAATCTTATAGCATGGCTTTTATTTCAAGTGCAGAAGGTAAACATGCGTATTTTAAATAAATAATTTTAAAAGAAATTAAAAAAATATGAATACAAAAATTTTGTTGATAGTGGACCCACAATATGATTTCTTGGAGGGCGGCAAGCTTGCTGTTAATGGAGCAACAGCAGCAATGGATAAACTCGCTCAGTTTATCATAGAAAATGGTCCAGCGTATGATAAGATTATCCTTACAACTGATTGGCATCCGTTCACACACTGTTCGTTCAAGGATAATGGTGGTATGTGGCCAGTTCACTGTGTTCAGCATTCAAAGGGTGCAGCTATCTATGAGCCGATTCTTGAGGCACTTAATAAGATTAAGGCAGATTACCTTGTTTTGAGAAAGGGCGTGAACGAAGACCACGAAGAGTATTCTATCTTCAAGAATAGTAAGTCTTGTGACAAGCTTATTACAATATGTGAAGAGCAGTTGAAAGTGACTGACATAGATGTCGCTGGTATTGCCTACGATTATTGCATCCAAGATTCTGTAAAAGATGGACTGAGGGGGTTACCTCACGTAAACTTCCATGTGATTAAGGATTTGTGCCCAGCTATCTCTAAAGATACTGCTGACAAGTTTACTAATTTTATAGAAAATTCTGAAAGAGTATGTCTAGGATAGAAGTCCCGATGGCAGAGTACAACGGCTTAAAAAACAAAATCAAGCAGTTGGAATCAACCCTTGTTGATGTTTCAAAAGAAGCATCGACATATAAAGAGAAACTTGGAATACTAGAGGGTCTTGTAATAGACTTAGACAGTGAGAAATTAGTTGATAGACTATTCAGTTGGAAAAGCATTGTAAAGCCTTTCAAAGACGTATTCAAGAAGAATGATACACAGTAAAAAGGTTAAGTTAAGAAAACGTAGGAAAACCGCATTAAAGAAAGTAAAAGCGGAAAAAGAGGTTTTGGGAGTTAGAGAGACTACTTTGAATGTTTATCATAATTCAGGAGTTGAGGTCAATAACCCCATTGTTCTCGATTTTTATAAAGCACTGAAAAATCAAAAGGTATTTGGCTCGTTTTGTTCATTGTTCAAGATATGTGGTTTAACTACAGAGGAAAAAAAATCAGCATTAAGAGCGCATGAGTTATTTTATGTAGGTGACATTGCCATAAGGCCTTTTGAGAGTGACTTTATAAAAAGGGTGCAGATTATACGTAGAATGATTCACAACAATAACTATGACCATAGTAAATCGGTGTCTATAATGAATCTACCTAAAGCCTTTGGGTATTACGCTAAAGAATATTTCAAAGATAAAGAGTATCCAATAAAACATTCATTGTTGTATTATCAATTTGTATTTGGTACAACAAGCGTTATAATTGGCTTATTTATGATATTTGGGTTAATCTATTACTTTTGGGGTGGATTGGTTTTGGGTATAATTCTGATTATGATATTCATCTATTCATGTATTGGAATTTATAAACTTTGTAATGTTAACTAATTTTAACATAAAATATTTTGGTATTTGAATTTTTTTTCGTACCTTTGCAACATGAAGCTTCAAAACGGTAACTGAAAGACGTGGTGAGGGCAGTCCTGCCACACGACATTGCTAAGATATAACAGTCTCGACTTCGGAACAGATTGATGCTTGCAATGGAGTTAGTTTGACCGAGATTGTAAAACAGTCGGTTATCAAGCAATCACTTAGATGAGTGCGGAAGAAGGAAACGCTAGCCGCATGAAGATTGCGTTAAGGACGATAGCTCAGTTGGGAGAGCGCAGCAGAACGTGGAAACACTAGTATGGTGAGGTCTGTGGTTCGAGTCCACATTGTCCTACTAATTAATAAAAAAAATGGCAACAGAAACTTTAGTAGCACATCTTTGGAAAAAGAAGTGAGAGAATTTCTAGAAAAAGAAAATATAGAATATGTGGCACAAAAAAGGGGTAAATGGCTAGGTAAACAATCATTAGACTTTTATCTACCAAAATATAAAATTGCTATCGAATGTCAAGGCTTACAGCATTTTAAGGCTTCTGATTATTTTGGCGGAGAAGAAAGATACAAAAAAACAGTAGAATTAGATAGGAATAAACGAAATAATTGTGAACTACATAACATAAAAATAATATATTATACTCATTATGAAATTGAGTACGAATGTGAATTAGTAACTGATTTAATAACATTAAAAGAAAAAATATATGGAAACCTACCAGAAAATACAGACATTGTATAAAAGGTATATCTTTGACGCAAGCAAATGCCCTAATAAGGCATGGGCAAAATTCAAGAACAAGATTATCCTTGGTGAGTTCTCATTTAAGGAGGCTGGTCATTTGTTCAATTGTCCTTGGGAGGCTACAAGTAAAATAGATGGTACAAATTCCAAGATTGCATTCTTCCCTTCAACAGGTGAGATTCGTGTTGAGGGTAAAACTGAGAAAGCACAGTCACAGCATGGACAGTTTGAAATGCTTGAGAAAATTGGTGAGAGAATTAAGCCACAGCTTTGTACAATGTTCCCCAAGGAGAGTGCTAGATTTGCTCCTGTGAAAAATAAGGATACAAACAAGGTACAGTACTATACTCCAGAGCTTGGAGAAGATGAAATGATTGGTTACAATAGCATTGATACACCACTCTCAAAAGGTTTCTACAGTGTGGAACTAGAGGAAGTTCCCATTTATATCTATGGCGAGTATTTCGGAAGTGGAATTCAGAAATGTGGCTCTCGCTATATTCAGAATGGTAATGATTTCCTTGTATTCGACATTAAGCAGCAAGGTTGGTGGACTCCAAAGGATGTTCGTGACGCTCTTTGTAAGGGTTTGAATCTTAACACTGTTCCTTTCTTGGGTGTTATGACACTTAAAGAGATTGAAGATAAGGTACGTGCTGGTTTTACCACACAGTTTGATAGGGCTGCTGACCCAACCATGCTTGAAGAGGGTATTGTTGCACGTCCAACCATTCCTCTTTGCGATGGTAGTGGTAATCGTATCATCGTTAAGGTGAAGTATTGCGATTACATCGAGTATGATGCAGTACGTAAGGAGTTCTCAGACGCTGAGTTTGAGGAATTCGACAAATGGTATCATGAGAATTATGAAGACATCAAAATTGGGTAATGATAAGAGATTTATTTAGAGGGTTAATTAGAGTAGCCTTAGTTATTTGCTTAATGGTTTCTTGTGCGGAAACATTCTATTTCATGGGAGAACTTTCTAATAACTCCCATGATAGATATAATCCTTATCATAACAATAGAACTTACTATTATAATAGTAGTAGTACAACTGAAACAGTTGATGCCGTAGAAGATATTAATGATTATGAGCAAGACACTGCAAGGACATATCCCCAACAAGAATATGAATATTAAACTATTTGAGTATATCAATAGTGAAGGGTATTCAATTTTATTTCCATTTCGTGTGGGAGATATTGTAAAGGTTAAGGATTGGGGTGAATCCTATTCATATTATAAGGATGCATTTGTCCATTTCACTAGAAAGTGTCAAGCTCCATACTATTCTAATTTCTTACATTGGCAAGACGAAAAGGATGCAAGAGAAAACGCTGGAGAATTTAAAATAATTGGTGTTGCTGAACACGGTCAGAATAAACATTACATTTTAGCCTATATTCAAGATAGAGTTGGTCGTGGTCAAGTTATAGGTTTAGAAGGGTTGGAACTTGTGAAGCAATTGCCACTACGCATTGGAGAGAAAACAGTAATAAAACTAGAAAAAATAAAATCATAAAAGCATGAAACAAATTGTTACGCATTTTACCGATAACGATTTATATTCGTATACGGTTCAGTATTACATTCTTCACACTTATCCTCGTGCAGAGGTACGTTATTCTTTCTTTGACCGCAATCACACCAAGTATCCAGCTGGGTTTGGTAAGCTTCTACAAGAGCAGATTGACGGTATGAAAGATGTCGTTATCACTGAGGAAGAGATTGCTTTCATGAAGAGCAAGATTTATTTCCTTCCAGATTGGTATTACAATTTCCTTCGTGGGTATCGTTTTAACCCATCTGAGGTACACATTTTCCAAGACCTTGAGGGTTATCTCTCAATTATGATTGAGGGTAAATGGTACTCAACTATCATGTGGGAAATGCCTATTCTCTCCACCATTTCTGAGTTGATGCATATTGTTAATGGAGATATTGAAAAAGTAGACCGTGAAGTGGAATATAATAAGGCATTTGACAAGGCATTAAAAGCTTTAAAAGGTGGACTTTCTATTTCTGACATGGGAACTCGCAGGCGCTTTGATTTCCAGAACCACCACGATGTACTTAAAGCATTTTGTGATGCTGTGAAATATCGTCAAAAGGATTGCCCTCAAATTTATACGGGTAAATTTGTTGGTACATCTAACGTATGGTTCGCAAAGGAATTTAACCTTGGAGTTATAGGCACGATGTCGCATCAGATTGTATCTGCCGAAGAGTGCGTTAGTGGCGTGTTTGAATGTAACTATCAAGTAATGGATAAGTGGAGTCGCTGTTTTAACGGTGATGTCGGAATTTTCCTTTATGATAATTTCTCAGATGTTATGTTCTTCCCTAATTTGTCTAAGCGTCTTGCGAAAACATTTGATGGCCTACGTGTTGATAGTGGTGATGAGAAAGAACAAACTGAGAAGATTATTGAAAAGTATCGTTCTCTTGGTATTGACCCATCGACAAAGGCAATCGTGTATTCAAATGCTCTTACAATTGACAAGGCTATAGAACTTCATAATTGGCTCAATGGGCGTATGAAAGATTCAGTGGGAATAGGAACTCATTTATGCGCTGACGTAACTAATTATGAAACAAATGAGAAGTTCCCATATAGCAATATTGTAATAAAACTCACTGGATTTAGAATTACTGAAAGCCGTGAGTGGCAAGATTGTGTTAAACTATCAAATGATAAAGGGAAAATGTTAGGAAACAAAGAAAAGTGTGAATATATACTTAATTTAATAAAAAACTGTAAGCATTGATTGCTTACAGTTTTTCTTTATATATAATATCCAATTCTTTATACAATTCATTTTCATCAGTGTATACTTTATATGATATTTTATCTTTTTTATAATTCTTGTTATAAGTAAAGTGAAATAGTTTTATGCCATTATTTTCGCATAATTCAATTTTTCTTTTATCTCTTTCCAAAGTTTCATTTAAACCATCTTCTCCATTAAAAAAATCTATTGCTTCAAAATGTTCATCACCTTGGTATTCTATGGCTATTTTATTTTTCTCATCATATATATCTATTTCAAATAGTCCTAGATTCTTTATACCTCTTTTAGAGTGAAAGAAATTTGCACTTTTGTATCTTGCTTTAAGATGCTCGAAAAGTATAGTCTCATGAATATTTTTTTCTGAGGCACATTGTGGGCATCCTCTATGAGAAGTTAAATGTCCATCTGGCCTTGTATAAAACTCACCATGTTTTTTACATATTAAACAGACTTTTGTTTTATTGTTAACATAGTTTACTTTGGAATAATCAAACCAATCACCAAAAAATGATTTTGATTGTTTAATAAATTCTTCTTTATTTTTTTTGGTTTTTTCTTTCATGTCATTTTTTCCGCATTTGCAACACCCACTACCGTTTAAATGATTAGCTGGTCTTTGCCAAAATTCACCGTGCTTTGGACATATTATACAAATTTTTGTATCATTATTGACATATTCTACTTTAGAATAGTCATACTTGTTACCATGAACCTTTTGTGCCTCCTTAATCCATTCTTCTTTTGTATATGCATAACTTCTATGAACACATTTAGGGCATGATTGCCCTTGCAAATGACTATTTGGTTTCATCCAAAATTCTCCGTGTTCTGGACATATTATACAAGCTTTAACTTTATTGCCTTTATAGTCTACTTTAGAATAATCATATTTATTTCCATGAACTTTCTGTGCTTCTTTAACAAACTCATCCTTAGTATAAATATAACTTCTATGAGAACATTTAGGACATCCGTGACCATTGATATGCTCTGAAGGTTTTTGCCAAAATTCACCGTGCTTTGGACATATTATACAAACTTTTGTATTTGCATTTTTATACTTAACTTTGGAATAATCATATTTGCCACCATGAACTTTTTGTGATTCTATGACAAACTGTCTAGTTGTTTTTCTATTAACGTCATAAGAACATTGTGGGCAACCTTGTTTTTTTAAATGGTTTTGCGGTGTCATCCAGAATTCTCCATGAATAGGACATATGATGCATACTTTAGTTGTTGCATTAAAATATTCTACTTTTGAATAATCATATTTGTTGTTATGACGTTCATTCGCTTTCTTAATAAAATTCTCTTTCCAATCCATAATTTAAAATCGTTTATTTAAATATAAATATCTCCTTAATATAAAAAATACCAAATTAACAATAATTATCAATAGATATTTGTTTATCTCATCTTTTTTTTATATCTTTGCAATGTAATATTAAACAATAAAAAGTATATGGATACATTAACACATGAAGAGATTAAACAAATTGATAGTGGATATGATTCATTCATTGAAGAATATAGAAAATTATGCCAAAAATATGACATAGGTCTTGCAAGTGAAGACCCTTACTGCGGTTTAGAAGTTGTGCCATTAAGAAATGCATTCTTATTTGAAGAAGACGGAGATTAATATGTCATCAATAAATTAAAATCTATGAATACATTAATGATTTGGATTTTTTGGTTTTACATTGTTCCAATGATAGCATTGATTCTACTTATGCTATCTGAAGGTTATAATCCTTTCACAAAGGAAAATGTTAAAGTAGTATTTGTTCCGATTGTGAACATATATCATTTTCTACTTTATTGTTGGAGAGCATTTCTCTTATTCATAATTTCGTGGGTAGAAGTTTTTGATTCTTTCAAGAAATATTTTCTTTAACATAGATTAACGTGGGAGATTTGGAATCTTCCACGTTTTTCTATATATTTGCACAAACTAAACATAATACAATATGACTGTAGAAGATATAAGCAGAAGAGCTAAAGAAAAGTTCATTAAAGCAAAAAAAGAGTTTAAAGACGGTGACTTTTTCAAAGTAGCTGATAAAGGCAAAACTTTGGCTATTGGCTGTTTTAAATCAATTGATAGCGATTCTTATGCTGTGGAGGTGGAATATCATTTTATATATAATTTTACGCATAATGGTATTGAAATAAATATTAAATTAGAAGTTGATTTTGATGTTCTTGATTTGATTAAAGCCTCTCCACTAGAAACAATGTTTGTAGTAGGCAAACTTAAAAACAGTGGTTGCTACTACGACAGAAGGGCTAGAAAAGTTAAAAAAATAAAGAAATGGAAATATTTGATATAAAACGTGGTGATATTTTAGTTATAAAATGTAACAATCTTGAGCCGTATCTATTTGAAAGGGATTATATAATTTTTATTGCTAGTGGTTCTAACCCATCTATATCAAGCGGTAATGGATATATTTGCTATTCGATACCAGTTATGGTTTCGATAGACCTTTCAAATACTCTTGAAGTTGGAATTAATTTGTCCATTGGTTACCTAATAGATTTAATAGAAAAACATAAAACAAGTACGATAAGAAAACCAACTTTTTCTGAAATGACAGAATTAATTAATAGGCTAAAAGAAAACGGTTACAAATATAATAAAAAAACAAAAAATATCGAAAAACTATGATTAGAGTTACAGACAAACACGTATTTTTCTGGAGTGGATGGCCTTCAAATTGGCATCCTTCAATTTTTACTGCTGAGTATGAGGGTAAAGAGCACGAGTTCCACAATGCGGAACAGTATTTCATGTTCGTTAAAGCCAAGACATTTGGTGACGATGAAATAGCTGAGAGAATAATCAAAGATGGTAAAGACCCCAAAGTTGCAAAGGCATTGGGTAGGGAGGTTAAGAACTATGATGATAAAGTTTGGAATGAGAAACGTTATCAAGTCATGCTTGATGCAAACTATCTTAAATATACCAAGTGTCCTAAACTCCAAGAGGCTTTGCTAGGTGAGAGATACATGGGAAAGAGTTTTGTTGAAGCGTCTCCAGTGGATTGTATATATGGTGTAGGGTTACATCAAAATAACCAATTAATTGATGATGAAAAGAATTGGAGAGGTCAGAACTTGCTAGGTAAGGTTCTTGACGAGGTTAGAGAAAGAATAATTGCTGAAAATACAGAAAGCTAACGAAACTAGAATGTATTGTAGTTAAATTTTCTTAATATATTTGGTTATTACAAGTTTATTTCGTATCTTTGCATTACAATAAAATGTATCAAAGTATGAAGAAAGTTATTTTAATGCTGATTGCAATCGTAGCTCTTACATCATGTAACTGTTGCTATTGTCCTGTGTGTGGCGAGTTGGATTACTATTGCACTTGTAATAGAAACAACGTTAAATACAATGGTAGTGACTATTTCTGCGCTGAAACTTTGTTAGGAACATGGCAGTGTGAGTATAACACCACCATTGGTCGCAAAACAATCAAGGAAATCAAGTTCTTCAACAATCGTTTGTGTGACATCACCTATTCAGAGGGAAGAGACCCAGATTGGTTTACTGACACATACACATATTCGTATGTTGGTGGCTACATAAAGTTCACTAGGGATGGTAGTACCTATGCGTTTAAAATTGATAGGTTTATGTTTCCAGAGCTTTACTTGAGAGATTCATTTGGAGAATATACATGGAGAAAGGTTAGGTCTTATGGTTGCGGTTATTAGTTTTATATTCAAAGCAAAATTAATTTTTAGAAAAAAAAAGTAAATGAGCAACGTAAGTATTAAAACAATTGTGGTTATTGCCATTGTGGTTATCTTTGGCTTGGCAGTTATTACCACTGTAGGAAGTTATTTCTCCTACAACAACAAAGAAGTTGGTCTGCGTGAGCAAGCTGAAGCACAGCGTGGCAAGGTAGAAGGTGTCCATGATGCCATGTGGAAGATTATCTCACAGAAGGCTCAAGTGTCAAACGAGTACCGTGCTGGGTTTGATTCCATCTATACCCACATCATAAGTGGACGTTACTCTCAAGGTGATGGTTCGTTGATGAAATGGATTACAGAGGCTAACCCCAATTTTGACACTAGTCTATACAAAGACTTGATGGATGCTATTGAGGTGCAGCGTACACAGTTTATGAAAGCCCAAGAGCGCATGATTGACATTAAACGAGAGCATAGTACGCTGTGTAAGACATATCCAGGATGTTGGTTCATCAGTAACACTTCAGAGATTGAATACACGATTATTTCATCAACGAAGAGCAAACAGACAATGGAGACTGGTATTGATGATAACGTGGATTTGTTCAAGAAGTGATGGAAAAGAAAACCTTTAAAGTAAACAGAAAAAATATGAGAATAGTCCTGAGATTCCTTAAGGAAACAGGACTATTACCATTATGGCAAGAATACTTTTACCTACAAATTAAAATAGGTAGAAGATTCACAAAAAAGCATTGGTCTGATGTGAGGCATGTTGACTATATGTTAGGGAATACCACTTTTACTCAATTTGTAGCAGATAGGCTAAGTAAGAGAGACGGTGTAACATATCATATGGGGGTTCCTATATATTATCGGTTTGCCTATTGGATTAAAAAAATGGGATTTGAGGGGTATAACATCCATCCAGTCACAAGGCAATACCTTTCCGACAGAACCGATGAAGAAATGTCTAGATACATTATAATAGACCCAATTACAAAGAAAACCCAATTAATATTTAACAAAAAAAGATGCTAATTCTTATCTATTCACTACCATTTATCATTGCAGTATTGCTTTTGATATTCTTTAGAAATCAAGTGACGTGGTTTGAGTATATTGGATTGATAGTTATTTCAATATTATTCACCTTAATGTTTAGGGGGATATTTGTATCCATCAATGAGAGTGATACAGAGTATTGGGGCAGCTATATGACAAAGATTCGCCACTATGACGATTGGGATGAATGGGTTCATAAGACATGCACCAGACGAGTTCCTGCAGGTAGAGATAGTAAAGGTAACACCATTTATCGTACTGAGACATATGATTGTTCATATAGGGATTACCACCCAGAAAGGTGGACATATACCGATAACTATGGCAGCGAGCATTACTTCTGTGACAAGGCAGAATTTGACCGTGCTATGGCTGAATTAGGCTATCCAAAAATGGTATTCGTTGACATGCATCGTCATTACTATACAAAGGATGGTGATGCACAAGATTACTATTGGGATGGTACGTTTGAAAACAGTAGAACGCTTACTACATGGCACACTTACACTAACAAGGTCATTGCCTCTAGGTCTATATTTAGGTTTGAGGACATTGACAAAGAGAAAGCAAAAGAACTTGGGTTGTTTGAATACCCAGAGATTCAAGACTACGACCAAAAATCATTACTTGGGGTTAGACTTGATAGATTAACTGAGAAGAAAATAAAATACTTGAATGCTACGTTTGGTGGTATATACCAATTCAGAATGTACATTCTTGTGTTCAAAGATAAACCATTGGTAATATCCGAGCAGCAGAAATCCTATTGGCAAGGTGGTAACAAAAATGAGTTTGTTCTGTGCTTGGGATATAATACTAAAACGCATAAGGTTGATTGGTGCAATCCCTTCTCATGGTGCGATTCACCAAAACTAGAGGTGGCTACTAAGAGATATTTCAGAGAGCATCCTACCCTAAACCTAATGGGGTACTGCAAATGGTTGGAGCAAAATATTAAGCTCTGGAAACGTAAAGAGTTTAAAGACTTTGACTATATAGATGTGGAAATGTCTGACGGACAGACTGTTGCGCTATTCATAATCATTCTATTACTTGATATAGGGTTATCTATATTCCTAATTGGTAATGAGTATATTAATGAAAACATATATAAGTCTGACGGTAATTTTAAATGGTCGCTATCAATAGAAGATTATGAAAGATTGTTGGAAAAAATAAACGCTAAACTGACTCCGTTGGTTGATACGTTTAAGAAGATAAGATATTATGTTTAAAGCTGGAAAATTTTATCTCTGCATAAAGAAAAAAGATACATCAAGCGAATCTATCAATTCTTTTATTTCTACCGTATTTGGAAACAGTTATGGTAGGGAGTATAAAAGGGGTGGTAGGTTTCCAAGGTATTACAACTATGACGAATATGCTGATTCTTGTGTTGGATTATTCTACGAGGGTCATATATACCGTTGTTCTACAGATGGCGCATTGATAGATGCTATGGAGACTCTTGTATTCATTAGTGATGCTAGTGGATATGAATTCGAGGAAGTGCCATTTGACAATTCAGACATCGAGCCAATTGCAACTAAGTTGCGTGAAGAGTGCCGTTGTTCTGTTTCTGTCATCCCATCAGTAAAAATTGGTAGCATGATTCTATATAGCTGTAAGGTTACAGTAGTTGGTTTTAAAAACACTGGTGTTGGAGAAGCAATGGCAAAGAATAAAATGAATGGCTTGAGACTAGCGTATAGAGAAGCTAGAAAAAATTTGCTAACTAAAACCAAACTATACAAATCATTAGACGGTTATGGAATTTATTGAGAATCATTTTTATAAACTGACGAAAGAAATACCAGTAAAGCAACTATTTCAAATGCCTAGTTGGTATAATGGCGCAGCTTATTATGGAAACAGCAACATGTATGGATATGGCTCATATACTATTTCTACATATGATAGCAATGGTAATATGATAATTCCAAATGTATCTCCGTATGAGGCTTCCAAAAGATTCACACTTGGTAGAATATATCAAGCATTTTCAAAGACAGCACTATACGATGACATGGGGTCTTTGTACTCTCTTGATGGAAATGAAATTGAGTGTTTTGAAGAAGTGGAGATTGGACTGAATGAGATTTCAAAGAAATTCATGGAAAAACAGATTAATTCTGGAAAAATGGCATTTCAGTTTAATTTCCTTAGTGACAATAGGGTGGTATTGAAAATAACATTGAATGGTAAACACTCTACATGGGTATCTTTGATTGGCGTGATGGGGCAAGTAAACGAAATGCTGCATAATGCCTACATAGCACTAAGGAAAGCTTATATAGAAAAATTTAAAATTAATCTTGAGACCAATTATAGATGGTCTACCCTAATGGAAGATAGCCAATATATCTACGACATAGAGACTATGGGAGCTTTTGTAGGAAGATTGCCATTTTGAAAAATATCAAATATTTAATAAAAAAATTAAATTAAAAAAAGAGGAAAACGCAATTCCTCCCCCACCTAAAGGTGGGAGTATCCTTGCGCATTTATTATGAAAGAGTATAACAGCATACCAAGATTTTTTGATGACCAAACACTACATGGTGAGCAAGTGGTAGCTTTCAATAAGCTAGATGGTCAGAACTTTAGGGTTAAATATAACACTAAAGGTGCTAATAAGAACCAGTTTACATTGTTTGGCTCTAGGCACACATTAGTTGATGAAGATACTGAGGGATTTGGCAATGCTGTTAAATTCTTTAAGAAAAACTATGAGGACGTTCTTAGACAAATAATCATTAATAACTCTAGTAAGAAGGGTATTTTCAAAGGTATTGAAGAACTAACGCTGTTCTTTGAGTGGTACGGAGATAACAGTTTCGCTGGTTTTCATCAACATGACGATAAAATGCACCTTGCAATGACTGATATGTTCTTGAAGAAAAAAGGTTATATTGAGCCTAACGACTTCATTGACATTTTCTGTAAGGATGAAAGAATTGAAACTCCAGATGTTATCTACGTTGGTAAACTTGACATGGATTTTGTTAATTCAATTGTCAACAATGATTGGACACAAGAAGGTTGTCAGTACCCTAATGTGAAAGAGGGTGTTGTAATCAAACGTTCAACACTGATGAAAGGGCAGAAGCTACCTATGTGTAAAGTTAAAACAAACTGGTGGATTAACAAACTTCATGCTAATTTCAGTGAAGAGGAATGTAAGAGACTAGAATAATTGTTAAAAAGTTTTAATATATTTGGTTTTTATAAAAAATAGTTATATCTTTGCAACAGTTATGGTAAAAGATGATTTTTCTATACTACTATATCGCACGTTTGACCTAATAGGATTGGTCACATTCATAGTATTAGTGGTACTGATATTAGCAAACATATTCTAACGTTATATTTATATTTAAATTTATGAAAGATTTCAAAAGCAAACTTTTAGGTCTTATTGACAATGGTGCGTCACAAGCTAAAAGTCTTATCGAGAGTTTTAACGATGTTGTTGATTCATTCGACATGAACGCACAGATTGAGTACTTCAATGAGAAGAAGAAGGAGCTTATCAAGAGGGGTAATGAACTCTTTGGTGACTTCGCTGAACTCTTGAAGCAAGTTAAGGAAAGCCTTACCGATTTCTCAGTGACAGTTCCTTTTGACGAGTCCATCGGTGAGAAGATTTCATACGAGGTAAAGGACGGAAATCTAGAAATTGAGGTTTCATATGCTGACGTATCACAGACAAGAAGCAACAAGACTTCTGTAGTTATTCCGACTAACTGTGACTTGGAGCAAGTAAGCTTCACTTCAAACAGCACTCTGAAGACAGCTACAGTAACGATTCCTAAAAAGGTGATTGAGCCTATTAAGGAAGAGGCAGCACCAACTGAAAAACCTAAGAAAAAGACGGTGAGAAAAAAGGCTGCTAAGAAAGCTGCTGAAGAGACAACTCCCTCAAATGATGAGGAAACAATGACTCACATTTCAAGTAAACTCGCCCAGAAACTCAATCAGAATGGTAACAAATATGCCAAAATGATGGGTAGGGATAAGAACGGACGTTTTGTTCGTAGAACTCCTAAAAGCGAATAATTATCTTAAAAAAAAAATTGTTCATATTGATTGGTACATTGCCTAGTTCCGTTTGTGAAAATAGACTAGGCTTCTTTAAATGGCTCGTTGCGTGAGTAGTAAGCGGTCGTTCTGCAAAAACGTTCTACATTGGTGCAAATCCAATACGAGCCTCAATAAAAATGTTAAACAATATTAAAAGTTGAATTGATGTTTTGTCAGTTCAACTTTTTTTCGTATATTTGCATCAAAAAGAAACAATGGACAGAAAAGTTGGCGATTTAATATTTTTTGATTTTCACGGCTCTTTCCAAATAGATAGAATAAAAGAGTTAGTTGAAATTGATGGAGAGACATTGATTAACCCATCATATTGGGATAATCTTGTTCTAACAGAAAAAGACCTTCTTGATGATAATGACATTAGAGTAAAAGAATATAATGCATTGCATAATGATGCTGTCATTAAATTATCTGATGCTCGTAGATGGCTTCAATACCACTTAACAGATTATTATGAATCAGATGAATGGTCTGATTTCGATGATGAACAAGCCGTTAAGGATTTCTGTATCGCAATGTTAAATGAATAAATATAATAATATGGCAAAGTTTAAAAAAGGGCAACACATTCGCAACAAATATAATGGTTCGGTGTATCTTATAACAGATGTTCTTGACGCTTCTTATGTAATAGAATGTAAGCTAATAAATTGGCTTCTTCCATTTGAGGCAGAAGACGAATGGGAACTAATTGAAGATAACCAAGAAATAATTGAGCTGTTAAACACTGCTAAATATTTGCTTAGAGGTCATAAACAAAATTTGAATATAAGCTGGGCTCTTGAAAAAATAAATAAATCAATCAAACTATTAAAAGATAAAAATAATGGCACGTTATAAAAAATGACAAATAATGTTGACAGTGGTAAAATTGATAAAGAGTGTGAACTAAACCGTAGTTACGAATGTTGTGGTTGCGTATATTATTATGACGAAAGAGACATAGTGTGTAAACGTGGCTGTATAAATTATTCTAAGAAATTAAAATAATATTAAGTTATGAATTTTACAAACATAGAAATAGAGAAGATAAAGTTTGCTGCTATGTTAAGCAATACTTTACATAAATATGTCTACTTAAGAAAAGATAAAAACGGTTATTACGTGGAATATGCTTTCCTTATTGGAGCACCACACGATAACAGATGTTTATCTTGGTATGATTCATATCAAGAGGAAGCCTACATACGTAATGGATGGGTGGAAGGTCTTTCTGACGAGAAAAAAAACCTTAGATTGTCTAGCATCAAGAAAAAAATAGACAATAAAATTGGTAATCTATTTTTCCTATCTAACTTTACTTGCGGCCATGAAGATTATGAGGAAAGTAGCTTAAAAGAATGTGAAGAAAATTGGAAAAAATACCATAATGATGAGCCTTTTGTTGCAGAAAACCATATTTGCAAGGTAGGACATCCAGCACCAAAATGTAGGGAATGTCAATGCAAACATTGGACATACAAGGAGCCAGTAAAATGTGCTTGTTGGTGCTTGAAAGAAGTAGATATTCCAACAAAGGTAACTATTCCAATAGAAGATGCAATGAAATTTTATAAAACTAAATATATAACAATTAAGTAATATGAGAGAAGTTATTGAAGATTGTTATATAACAAGGGATTCAGCACAATATGGGTTCGCTGAACGTGGATGTATAGTTTGGACTGGTTATCATAGTCCTCCTATTAAGAAATCACATGGTGGGTATGTACCGCCAAGTGATGACTATGAGGCATTTAAGAGAAATCAGATTTATGTGCCAGCAGAGAAGTTTCCAAACATAACATTTAGGAACAAGCCTAAAAAGTGTAGAATTATAATTGAAGTAGAAGATTAATAAATGTTAAAAGATTCGAGAGGTATTTTGCTTCTCGAATTTTTTTTTATATATTTGCATAAAAACTATGTATTATGCTTATAGATGATTTAGATAAAAACATATTGGAGGAAGGATTCTTAATGCCTAGATTTGCTGATTGCATTAGGATAATATGGTATGGAGAAACGGAAACGTTCTATCGTTTCGTACTGTTTGTATTCTATCTGCTTGGATGTTTTCAAGTTAGATTCTATCAGTATGAAGTAAGGTCTGCTAATTTTTGGTTTGGTAGAAAGACAAAAAGATTCGTTTCATTTCACCCAATTATGTGGAATCCAATATCAATACTGTCTGATATTGTTCTAGATATTATGAACTTATTTTATGCCAAAATAATGACAGAAATTAAAGTTTCTCCTAAAATAACAATAGACGTGAAGGATAATAGAGCATATATCATACATATTAGAATGTAGAGAATAATTTGGAATTTTAAAATATTTTATATATCTTTGCCAAAAAGCTTAAAAAAATGAAAATATGTGCATTCTCAGACATGCATGGGCAATTGGATTTTAAAGTTGAGCCATGCGATATAGTTTTGATTGGTGGGGATATTGTTCCGCTTAATATACAAAGCTATAGTACGCCATCAGAGAAATGGTTTAAAACAGTATTCATACCTTGGTGTACCAATTTACCTTGTGAAAAGGTTTTATTCGTTGCTGGAAATCATAAATATTTTTTCTGATTTGGTAATCTTTTGGTGATTTCCATATATTTATAATATGTAAAACGATTATATTATGAGTACAAGGAAATATAAATTAAAAGATTCATTTTTTGAAAACATTGATTGTGAAGAAAAAGCTTATGCGCTTGGATTAATTTACTCAGATGGTAATATTCATCGTGACAAGTACAGTTGGTATATTACCTTTGGGCAGCAAGAGGAAAGAAAAGAGTTAGTGTATAAATTACACAAGATTTTAGGTTCTGAATCTAAAATACACTCAACACTAAATGGCAGTAAAATGTTTTATTATTTTAGTGTTGTTAGTAAAAAAATGTATGATGATTTAATTAAATTAGGAGTTACGCCTAATAAATCATTGATTTTACAATTTCCTAATTCAATAGAAAAAAAATTAATGCCGCATTTCATTAGGGGTTTATTTGATGGTGATGGGTGTATTTGGAATGGAAAACGTAAAAAAATGGTAATTAAAAAAGAAAAAACCATAAACGAAACAAGAGAAAAAATCATACATAATGTGAAATTTACATACACTGGAAACGAAGAATTCGTTTTAGCATTTCAAAATTTTTTAATAGAAGAAATAAAATTAAAAAAAACGAAACTTAATTTTTCCAAAGCTAAAAATCCAAACAACAACACAACTAAGCATATTTGTACAATGGAATATAGCGGTAGAGGAAATATTAGAAAACTCTACAATTATATGTACAAAAACGCATTTGTGTTTGAAGAAAGCAAAAAAAACAAATTTGAAAAAATACTTTGTGCTCTTGATGAGAAATCATCAAGTGAAACAGAGCTAATTGCTGGAAACCCCTTAGAGCCTTAACTACCTTCTTATGGTGGCAACACACATAAGAAACCTATGGTAATGCGTAGGGTATGGTAAAAATGTTAAGGATTGGGAAACCTACTAAAAGCAGCCAAGCATCCATCGTTATATGGATGAAGGTTCATCGACTATCGCTGAAATGCGAGTACACTCAAGTGAGTGGAAATGCTCTGCCCCTAACGTATAATGGCGAGGGTGAAGATATAGTCAATTCTCATGGGAAATCCATGAGCAGTTTAAAAGACGGACTAGACGTAACGAATCTAGTTGAATATAAAGGACCATTGGTTAGAGAGGCATCCAGATAGAATGAGACTATTACTGCAAGGTCAAGATAAGATAACATATTTGGATTGTGAAACATTTGAATATGAAGGAAAGGTTATTTATGGTACACCGTTATGTAAGCCATTTGGAAGATGGGCTTTCATGCCTAGTTATGAGGAACAAGACGAAAGGTATGAGAGACATCTAAAGGCTATTGGTAAGATTGATATTATATTATCCCATGATGCTCCATATGGTATAAGTGACGTATTATTACAGCGAGATTGTTGGTGGGCAGATGGTACTCATATTGGCAATGAGTCTCTTAGAAAATTTGTAGACGAGGCGAAACCAAAGTATGTGTTTCAAGGCCATCTTCATAGTTGTAATCATGAAAAGACTGACCATAACGGTACTGAGGTGTATTGTGTATCATTACTTGATGAAAACTATGATATGGTATATAAACCTTTATATGTTGACGTAGAGTAATAATGGAAGAATTCGATAAAACAGAAATAAAATATGTCATACAGTGTAGGGAGTGTGGTCATAAGTTCCTTCCTTGGAAGTGCCTTATGGTCACGCTTCCGCAGAACAATATGAGGCCATTCCTATATTGCCCCAATTGTAAATATTACAATGATATGGAAGCATTTAAAAAAAATTAACTTTTTATATTTTGAAAATAAACTAAAAACTTATATATTTGCAATGAATACCAAATTGGATGACAATGTATTGATGGATATGGTATTTAGGTGTCTGTGTAGGGTACTTAAAAACAGAAAGATATATCACAGATTTAGATGCTTTATAGGGGTTTGTGGTAAATCAATTTACAGTCACGATTTAACCACTAGCGTATATGCTATGTTAGAATGTATGCAGCCTTATGTAAGGGACGCACAGCAAGGAGATAACCCATTCTGTAGTGCATCTAATAAAGAAGACATCTTTTCTATCCTAAGACAATTGCTTGGTAAAGACAACATGATAACAAAGGAAAACAATGGGGATATGGGTAAGGTGCAAATGCGTATCACCCAACTATTGAATACTTTGTTACATTGTTGTGTTGAAAAGATAGTTGGTAATTTCTCAGAGATTGAGCGTATCGGTCAAGAAACCTTCAACATGGTTTGTAAAGAAATCTATGGTGATGATTTTGTTGACGAAACAGAAAAGAACATCCCAGAGGAAGTAAAGAGATTGATAGATGCTCAGAGAGAATATCTAGAGTGTAATGGAATGGCTGACCCAAGAGGATTAACTGTAGACCAACGTTTCATCGAGTTCTTGAAAGATAGGGGTATCATTGATGAAAATGGACATAGGAGAAGACCAACTAGAATGATGCCTCCCACACTTGAGAGATTGGAAGAACCATCTAATTATTCAGAGTGGTATCACCCAACAGATTACGATTTGGGGTTTGAAGAGTTAGAAGATGATGATGACGATAGTTGGTTATATTAACTAATATAAAGACGTAATGGCACATGTTTTAAATAAAGAAACAGATATGAATCACCCTTGTGCTGGCAAAAGCTGCACTGAATGTGAAACTTGTATTTTTGACCAAGAATTATTTTTAGAAGATACGCAAAAAAAAGAAAATATGGACACTTGTACATCTTGTCACCTTTGTGGCAACTTAATTAAGAATTATATAGGCGATGATAGACTTCAATTCAACGCTTGCTGTGGCAGATTCATGGTAGTGTTTAGTTCCTATTCAAGACCTAGAATCATTAAGGCTAAAACTGGACCTATGGTTCCTCTAACACCACCAGCGTGGTGTCCTAAAAATAGAGGTGTCACACAAATGAGTGTTTCATCTGAAATGCTTGCTAAAGAAATAAGCAATAAAGCATTACCTGCGCCATCACAAGTATCTTCATCAAAAGAGGAAGTAGAACCAATAGTTAAATCATATAAAACAATGACCTATACTGAAAGAAGGGAGAAACTTATGGAACTCCCAAAACATGTAGAATGGGATGACATTGAAGAGGGTGGAGTATACGTTATACCAAAGATTCTCTCTCAATCAAGAAAAGTGGTAAGGGTTGTTATGAAAAGCGATACATTACTCCGTTGTAGTGAAATAGATGAATATGGTAAAGAGAGTCAAACACTATCTTCTGTATATCCCAAGGATATTGATACCGTATTTATCACAAAAGTATTAAAATATTAGAAATATGGCAAAACTAAATACAGTATCTGAATTGAAGGAGAAAATAGACAAACTTAGGAGTATTACACCTTGGGAGTCTATAGAAGTAAATAAAGTTTACCATGTTCCGCCTCTTGTAACTCTTGAAAGAAGAGAGATTTTCATACTTACAAAAGATGGAGATTCTGCCACTTATCGCAGAATTGGTGATAAGGAACAGAAAGAACGCACAATGATGAAAAATAGTGTGTTTGCAAAATTTCTTGTTAAAAGAAAAAAATATTAACTTTTTTTAAGATAGAAAATTTAGATATTACAAAAAATTTTTGTATCTTTGCAGAAAAAGAATAAAATATGCTTTATACTAGCTTTAGGGCAACAGTAATGATTGCTGCAATATTGGGATTGTTACATATGATTGCAAAGGGTTCATTTATCTATATGTTCTTTCCAATTGCCATCATTATATGGGCTATCTATACATTCTTTGATGAGAATGATAGAGAATATTTGAGAAGAAATGGAATTGACCCAGATGAAATATCATGGTTCTTTCCTGATTATTCTGATTATGGGGCGGTTAGGTATAATCATAGCACCATGAACAGAACAAGCGGTGACTATAGAAGAAGTTACCCAGCTAGAACTACTAATTCTAGTTATAATGGGAGTATGAGTGCAGATGTGCAATATACTAGATATGCTCCACAAGGTTCATACTATGGCTACAAGGAGTATAGCAACCCAGTGTATAAAGCATTGAAAGATAAGTGTAAAAGGAATTTTAAAATAACAGTATCAAAAGAAGAGGTCACAGAAAATGACACAGAACAATTGCAATGATGTTGCATTTATCTCGGCAGCTACTATATTCAATGCTGATACAAATGCGCATACCGACTCAGAAAATAAGAATAGCGTGGTCTATTCACGTCCAGAATTATTTTACTGATGACAGAATTTAAGTTAAATGAAGTAGAAGAAAAAAGAGCCAATGACTTTAAACAATGGCATAAAAGGTGTAGACCAAAACCACACTATGCGTTGAGGCAATATGCACCTTTCAAGTATATATTCACACCTACTGGAATAGGTAGTAGTGTTGACATCGTATGCCCGTATTGTGGAAAAGTTAAAAATATCACAGACGTAGATAGTTGGTAAATAAATAACATAAAAATGAGTACAGAAACAAAAACAGTAGTTGAGGTTGCTACTAAGACAAATCAGCAGCCAAATGAAGAGGTGATAATTGTAGAAGCACCTTTGTTTATCCTTTTTGCAGAGTATTTGGGATATGTCAGCATCTTCAATAAGATGGCTGAAGATTGGTGTGATGGTAAGGTTCCAGATATACATATTCAGAAGATTATCATCTTAGAAGCTAAATGTATTCTGAGACAGATGAAGAAAGACTACTCACTTGATGATATACGTGAGTTTTATTCAATGTATTATCCGCTTATTTTACAAGAGTATGACGAGAAATTAGCCAAGCTACTCGAAAACTAATATTCATGGCTAGCTTTTTTCAAAGAAAGGCTAGCCATTTATTTTATTAATGATATGCTGTTCTATGCAATTCTAGCATTTATTGGGTGGTTATGCTCATGCTTGTGGATTACATTACAATGTTATGAGTATGATACGATACAAGCAAAAATTTTTACTTTATTTTTTTGGCTAATATCAATAACTATAGTTACCTTACTATGGATGTTTCTTTGGTATCATAAGGTCAACCCATTTTGCAGTGTTGGTGGATTTTTAATTTGGCTAGGCTTATGAGTGATATTTCAAGTTTCGTTGCCAAACATCGTAGGCAAGTTAAATCTATCTCAATTGAAGAGAAAGTAAAACAATTACCTTGGTATAGAAGACCAATTGAACGAAGTGCTTTTATCTCTAGAAAAGCAAAAGATGGAAAATATTATGTCAGACATAAAGAATGGGCTGAAACCATCTGGATTGGACCATATCTTACACCCACAGACTGTGACGATATAATAACTTCTTATGTTGAAAAATCTTCTGTTAAACCTTTGGATAAGATAACAGCAGATAAAGAGATACATTCAGTCTATATTAATAATGTAGACAAGTTCTTTTAATCCTAAAAAAACTTAAAAAATTTGGATAATTAAGTTTTTTTTCATATATTTGCAAAAAAATGACGATAATGACATTTACTTTTATCTTTTTAGCCATTTTGGTATATGTAATAACATGCCTAATCGTTAGGAAAGATGTTGAGACTAGAATAAAAAGATATGGGGAAGAAACCTTATGGAAAGAGGGTATAGTAGATACTGCTCTCATGTCAAAATTAACAAATAACAAGAAAACAATTATTACTTTCGGAGCAATAGCATGGCCGCTTTACTATCTATTCTGTATTGGAGCAGCATTTGGCTCTGATATATATGACCTTTTAGTGGGAGATAATTATGAAAATAGGATTGCTACTTGGTTCATTTGACCCAATTCATATCGCACACATCAATATCGCATCTTGCGTATTGAACAGTGGTCTTTGCGATAAAGTATTATTCGTTGTTGCACAGCACAACCCTTGGAAAGAGAATAATCCAGCACCATTTGATGTGCGCTGTGATATGATAAATGCTTCAATAGAGGCGTTTGATGGGAAGTGTGAAGTGTGTGAATTGGAAAAAGACATTGAGCCTCCTACGTACTCCTATAAGGTTATAGAGAAGCTTCGTGAGATATACCCAAACGATGAACTCTTCTTAATCTGTGGAAGCGATACCATTGATGCCGTTCCAAATTGGAAATTTTTTGAAACTGACATCAAAGATAAAGTTGGTTTCATTGAGATTAAAAGAGGTAATGGTACTGAAATTTATATTCCTACTAGACCGTTCAGTATACATAAGGGAAATAAGAATAGTTACACAACAAAAGGATTTTGGTATGTGAAGATGCAGAGAATGGACGCATCTTCAACGCTAGTTAGAAGCATGATAAGCAAGGGTATGAATCCTTATCCCTATGTTAATCAAGAGGTATTGAGAATAATTAAAAGATACAACTTATATACAGATGGAAGAGACAAAAAAAGCATTCAATAAGGGAGATTTCATTAAGTATAGCACATACAATGGTGCTACAGAAAACAAAACAACTTTTGGTATCTTTGAAGGTGTAGACTTAGCACCTGACTACCAATATACCAAGAAGTTCTCCTTGGCGGCATACTACGATTCTTATAAGTATTGTAGCAATCTTGATAATGGCGTAGGTTGGGGTTATGCCCCATCTTTGGACGTGGCAACTAAAGAAAAACCATGTGAAAAGACTATTGACACACTTGTAGAAGACAGTTGGTGGAGTCTTTGCACACCTCTTGAGAAGAGAGAAGCTATTGAAATCCTTGCTAGTTATGGTTATGAATGGAATGAGGAACTGCTAGCTTTGGTGGATATGAACACTGGTGAAATCGTTCACAAAATCATTATCCCTAAGATTGAGTATAACGGTGAGACCATTAAACCAATCTGTGATGAATACAAAAGCAAGCTGAAAAAGTCAATTATTAACAAGGCAAAACCATCTTATAGCGGTACAAATTACCGTGGCAATCCACAATACAGTTGTTATGGCTATAATGGTTATGACCCATACGATGAAGAAAATTGGGACTAATATATGACTAAGGAATTAGAAACATATCTCCAGTGGAGATTTAGAGTTAATAACCACGCTAAATATCAACGCTATCTCAATGACTGGTTATACAACGTAACTGAAACCCAGTTACAGTATTTCGAGCAAGAAATGCGTAGGCTGATTAATGGTGGAATTTATAAAGTTTAAACAATGATTAACGGTAGGGATTTAAATAGGTGTATTGATATTTTATCTGAGCTTAATGCTAATGCAAGCAATAAGAGGGATAAGAGCCTCATATTGGAGCTTGGATATATTATCAAGCAAGAATTAGACCTTGTTAAAGCATGGGAAAATAGCCACAACGAACAAACAAGAAGACGTGGTGGTGAGCCAATTGATATTAACAAGTTGTTAGAAGATAATGCACAGCTATATAAGGAGAATGAGACCCTTCTCAAGAACCTTAATAATCTGAAAGGTATGATTGAATCGAAAATACCGTCAATTCAAGAGGATTTAACGGTCATTAGTAGGAAATTCGACCTTCTAAATAATCATATTGAAACAAATTTGTGTACTTAACTGTTAAAACTGATTAAAAAACTCATAATACTAAAGAAATAACTTGGTATTATGATTTTTTTTTTCTGGCGACTTTTTGCTTTATAGTGATATTTATATCAAAACAATATCATTATGAATGAAAAAAGAGATAACATTTACATTTATTTATGGGAAGAGTTTAATACCATTTATATTGGTAGAACTATTAACCCCAAAAGTAGACATTATACCCATAGACACAGAGAAAGTGAAAAAACATACCAGTTTAGTGCTGAACATGGCGTTGAACACCCTAAAATGGTGATAATAGAAAACAATTTATCTGTTGATGAAGGTGTTGAACGTGAGAAATACTGGATTGAACATTATAAGAACAATACTGATTATGATGTTCTTAATGTTACTTGCGGAGGACAAAAAGGCAGACAAGTAGAACGGATAAGTGAAGAAGAAAAGAAAAAGCATAGAAAAGAATATTACCAAAAAAATAGAGAAAAAATATTAGAATACAGAAAAAAATATGTAGAAAATCACAAAGAAGATATAGCAACATATAAAAAGAAATATTATAAAAATAATAAAAATAAAATATATGAGTATCAAAAAAAATATGTAGAGGAACATCGAGAAGAAAAAAAAGAATATAAACGTTTATATGATGAATTACATAAAGATAAAATAAAAAAATATTACCAAGATAATAAAGATAGATTTTCTCTTTACCAAAAAAAATATCGTGAATCTCACAAAAGTAACAATATTTAACGTTTATTTTTTGTATAACTTATTTTTTTTTTATATCTTTGCTAAAAACAAACCAAAAAGTAATAAAAATATGGCATCAAAAAATGTACTAGCGGAGGCTATCACTAAATTAGTCAACGCAAATGCAACTTTAAGAGAAAAAATACATACTCTTTCCGACAAAAAAAAGGCTGACGAATGCTTGAAAGAAATTACGAGAAATGAAGCAATGATTCTTGACTATAAATTCAGACTTGAGTATGATGAATAAACCAAAAAGAGCAGAACTATATGCGAATACAGTAGAATTGTGCAAGAAAGGCATCTACACCTCTCCTAATGGTAAAGAAATTCGCATAGATGGTCTTGATGATTACATGATTCAAGGCACAAAGTTCTATGGAAATAAAGTCATAGTGAAGCATGACACCCTACCTCGTTATGAAACAGAAATTAAAGTAATTAACAATGATTGCCTCTATGAAGCTAAAAGTATGATTGATAATGGGTTAAAACCAGCAGTCTTAAATATGGCTTCATTCCATACCCCTGGAGGTGGCGTAATCACAGGTTCTGCGGCACAAGAAGAAAACTTATTTAGAAGAACCAATCTCTTTAAGTCACTCTATCAGTTCCACCACATAGGTGATGAATATGGAATTGAACAGAGGGATGAGAGATACCCACTAGAAATGAACTATGGCGGCATTTATAGCCCCAAGGTAATCGTTTTCAGAGGGAGTGATGATGTTGACTATCAGCTCATGGAAGAGCCGTTCTACGTGGATATAATCACACTGCCAGCAGTTAAGAATCCGAGGGTAGAGGATGGTAAGATTGTTCCTTGGGTTGAAACAGTTATCAAGAACAAGATTAAACAGATATTGAACATTGCATTGGAGAATGAAAACGATTCATTAGTTCTCAGTGCATTTGGCTGTGGCGCTTATGGCACACCTCCAGAACAGATGGCAAAGTTCTTTGCTGATGTTTTGGCTTCGGAGAAATACCAAGGGTTATTCAAGGTGATACATTTTGCCATATTGAATGTTCCATCAACAAATGGAGAGCATAACCCACATGGTAATTTCCAACCATTCAAAGAAGTATTCGGATAATGTATATCGAACACATAAAATACTATTCAGACCATTCAAGATGGATAGCCAAACTATTTTTACAGTTTTGCCGTGAATACAAATATCAGTTTTTGATGTTTGAATCTAACACAATGAGCAGAAGGGAAAGGTTTAATTGGCTAGTCAGACATCCACTAAGCATTTCTGGAGCTGTAATATATTTTGAATCAGCATCAGATTTAATAGACGATTTTACTTATAGAGAACGTTGTACTCCTACTTTTTATAGACTTTTTATGTGGAGGTATTTTCTTTTAACGCATCAAAAACACATACCGCCATATTTTAGAAGTTATATTGGCGAAAAACAACTTGTATCAGTATTGAAAAGAGACGGAACAAGAAACGATAAAAGATTAGAAAACATATTTAAAATATTATCAATTTGCAATGAATAAAGTTTTTTTAAATGCGCTTTTAAGAGCATTCAGCCCTAGTGGTTACGAGGAAAATGCCACTCAAGTAGTACAGAATTATTTGGACGGTGTTGCCCACTTTGAGTTTATCGACAAGGTAGGTAATGCTGCATTCTCAGTAGGTAGCGGTGATGTTAAAATCATGCTCTCTGGCCACATTGACGAAATTGCTCTTCAAGTGCAGAACATTGACGATAAGGGTTTTATTCATTTCATCATAGATGGAGGTATTGACCCAAAGGTATTGCCAGGTTCTACCGTAGCAATCCATACATCAAATGGAATGATTCATGGTGTAATTGGTAAAACACCCATTCACATTGAATATCACGGAGAAAACAAGGACAAGGCAATCAAAGTCAAAGACTTGAAAATTGACATAGGTGCTGAGACAAAGGAAGAAGCCGCAAAACTTGTTTCAATAGGAGACCCAGTTACTATCTGCGATATTCCCATTCTGTTGGGAGAGAATCGCTTCGCTAGTCGTGGTCTTGATGATAAGGTGGGCGTGTTTGTCATGGCAGAGGTCTTGAAGAGACTGTCAGCCATGAATCTCACAAAGGTTAAAGTATATGGTGTTGCTTGCACTCAAGAAGAAACATCAGCTAGCGGTGCTGTAGGTGCTGCATCCAAAATCGACCCTCAGTATTCTATTGACTACGATGTAACTTTTGCAACAGACGATGATTATGTCAGCCCTAACGAATGGGGTGATATTAAACTCGGTAAAGGAGGTGCTATCGCACATGGCGTTGATAGCAACAAACACCTTGCAAAACTTGTAAAGAGCGTTTGTGAGGAAAATAAAATACCTTATCAAGAGTTTGCTATCGGAAGTGGTGGAACTGATACTGTGTGGATTAAACAGTCTTCTACAGACGCTGAGACACTACTGCTTTCTATCCCTAACCGCAACATGCACACACAAGTTGAGGTGTGCGACTACAGAGACTTGGAATCGTTAATCGAAATGACTGTTGCTACAATCATTAAGATTAATAACGATTTGGTATAATGTCATCTTCTGTACAAGCTAAAAAATGGAGAGAGCAAAATCCCAACTACTCTAAGAATTGGTATCAAGCCAATAAAGAGAGAATAAGGGAACAAGCTAGGAAAAAATACCACGAATCGGTAGTAGCCAAGAAATTGGAAAATGCTTCTGCTCAACTAGATGAAGAAGAGTGGAAGCAAATTCCTGATTTTGAAAACTATAAGGTGAATAAGCATGGAGAGGTAAAGAATAAATTCGGTAAAACACTATTACCTGGAAAAATACCTTCCACTAGATACCTACACGTTTCTCTATCGAATAAAGAGGCTAAAGGAAAACATTTCTATGTTCATCAGTTAGTATGGAAAGCCTTTAATGGTGAAATACCAGATGGATTGATTGTGTGCCATATAGATACAAATCCACAGAATAACAACTTGGAGAATCTATGCTTGATGACACACAAGGAAAATTTGAATAAGCCAGAAACGATTGAGAATTTCAAAAGGAGTCAGAGACTCCATCCACGTAAAAATAGTGGAAAGAAGAAAACCGTTGTGTATCAGTTTGATATGGATGGTAATCTAGTGAAACGATGGGATAGTGTTAAAGCAACCGAAGAGGAAGGATTCTCACCATCATGCGTATCACTCTGTTGTAGTGGTAAATACAAACAGCATAAAAACTTTATGTGGTCTAAAAACGAAAAATTATAAAAATTAAATGTTATGAATTTCAATACTAAAGAGTACGAGGACTCTATACTAAGAGTAATCGACACCACCTTTAACAAGGTAGCTAAAGAGCTTACACAGTACACTCAGATTAAAAACGAGGACAAGACTCCAGAGGAACTGTTTGAGGAACTGAAGCTGAAAGGTACTCTTGACGCAATCAAGCTCATTAAGGCAGAGCTTATACGTGAGAGCAATATCAACTATGACACCAATAAGGAGTATAAGAACACACAAGACCAAGAGGTTAAGGTGCTTCTTAGGATGGCTAGCAACCACAAGGAGACAATGGAAGCCTATCAGAAAGCTAGTAATACAGAAGCCTATGAGAAAGAAAAGGCAGAGCTTGTTGTTATTGAGCAGTTTACTCCAAAACAGCCAACTGAGGAAGACATAGTAAACTTCACTAAGGAGGTAATCGCAGATTACCTTGCAACAAAGGAAGAGGGCTATACCCCTACAATGAGGGATATGGGTCAGATTGTTCCAAAGGTTAAGGCTAAGTTCCCTAATGTGGACGGTAACATAATTAGAAAAACACTGTTGGGATAATGGCTGGAAATAGAAGAGATTTAGTCGCTATATACAAAGGTCAAATTACCGAGGCTCTCAATGAGATACCAATGAACGATTCTCAAAGGGATAACGTACAGTCACTTGTTACACAAGCATTGGATAATATGATGCCGCAAGAAAGGGTTGAGGAAACCAAGGTAGAAGAGGATAACGTTGTATGTAAACTATTACTTAAAGGTTATCCACAACACCTTTTTGCATCGTTAGAGCCAATCTTAAAGTCATTGATAGTGAGGAATACTAAGACTGGTAACATAGACCTTGAGCACACTAATGAATATGTTATGACACTGATGCTTGAAAAGGTTAAAAAACCTTAAAGCATTTGGATAATATAATTATTTTTCGTATCTTTGCACTATGAGTAAAAACAAGTTTATACAACTCGAAGCCGTTGAGAATATATTAGAGAGTAAATCTTTCTTTGGGTATGTGGCAAAGAGAAATAAGAAGGCAAACAGAATACTTTATACCTATCGTAGTGCGAAGTATTATAACGTCACCATAAGTGTCCTCACAATGAGATTAGACCCAACCAATGTACTGTCTGATAAGATTGTTCTTGGTATTAAGTTTGATGATACTGAAATTAATGGGTGGAATGGCTTTATCAATAAACTAAAAGAAATAACAGCTTATAAACCATCAAAAAGAAAATAATTATGAAAGGCTTAGTATTAGTTATTCCATGTCTAATCATATTCGTAATTCTAGTATTATGGATAATGTATCTCGCTAAATTTGAAAAAGAACACACTCCAAATGACGGGTATAACATTTAATTTGAATAATTATGACACTAAGAGAAAACTATAAAAAAATATACTTATGGAGGTTCAGTAGAAGAATTCATAGATTTATTTAAACATAATATGCTTATAAAACATTTTAATAACTATGGCAGCAATTAAATCATATACTGACCTAGAACAGTCAAAGAAGTTGGCAGAGTTTCTGCCAATAGAAAGTGCGGATGGCGGATGGTATGGTACTACTAATCAGAAAGCACCAAATACAACCTTTTGGCTTGGTACTAAGTATTCGAAGAATGCAGTATACCCTGCTTGGAGTCTTGCAGCGTTGCTTAGTATTATTCCAAATTATAAACTAAGTAGTGAACATAATTATCATACTTGTATAGCAGAAACATCTTTTGGAAAAGAAACAGTTACTTGGTTCGACAACTCTATTGATGCTTGCGTGGTTATGATTGAAAAATTACACGAATTAAATTTCTTGTAATTATAGACTACGGACAAAAAATACTATCAATAAAGATTGCTATGATTGCAAATATATAGGTTTTTGTGGAAGTGGCATGTTTGTAATAATAAGTATGATTGCATTAACAATAATAAAAAAGAAGAAATTATGAAAGAACTGACGATAGAACAAAAAGCTCAAAGATATGACGAGGCTATTGCAAGAGCAAAACGAAACATTAGTAAGTCTTTTAAAAGTAACAAATAAATAGTAGAGTATGAAAAGACAAGACGCAACAAATCAATATCACACAGAAGTTGCTTTGTTTGAGCAATACGGTGCTATTAATACAACAACTTTTGAAGAGTGGTTAGAAATTAAAAATATCAAAATAGAAGATTAGTTATGAAAAAGATTATCTTATTATGAAAAAAGAAAATAAAGAACTGCTTTTAAAAGATTTATATGCAAGATTACCGTATAGAACAATGGTGAAATGCAATACTGATGGTCGTCATGAGTTTGATGAAGAATTATCAGATATACATATCATGAATTTCTATCAATTTAAGATTAAACCATATCTTCGACCGATGTCAAGCATGACGGAGGAAGAACTATGTGAAGTACAAGAAATATTAGGAAAAGGTGTTGAAATTCGTGAAGGCTTCATACTAATTGTAGATTCTTCAATAAATTCATTTTCATTTCTTGAATTACAAGCTGTATTTGATTGGCTCAATGCTCATCACTTTGATTATCGATATCTAATTCCAAAAGGTCTTGCTCTTGAAGCATCAGAAGGGATATATAATATAAAGAAGAAATAATTATGAAAGAACTGACGATAGAACAAAAAGCTCAAAGATATGACGAGGCTATTGCAAAAGCAAAACGAATGTTTAGCGAAAAAGAGTTAAACTATATCTTCCCAGAACTCAAAGAAGAGAATGAGGATGAGAAGATAAGGAAAGCAATTATCACATTCTTCGAGTTACAAGACGATAACACTACCTATTGTTTAATACCTAAGAAAGATATTCTTGCTTGGCTTGAAAAGCAAGGTAAATCTATAAAAATTAAGAAAGGTAAAAATTATTTGTGTACAAAAACACACAAATATGCAGGTGTAGAATGGATAAAAGGTGTAAAATACTATTCTCCCGAAGATTACTCTTTAATAAATCAAGCATGTACATATTATTGTCCTAAATATAGTAAAGAAGAACATAATAGTTTCTTCAAAGAAGTAGAATATGACTGTTGTCTTGAAAAGCAAGGAGAACAAGGTAAATCAGCACTTGAAGCAATCAAAGAAGAAAAAGTTGATAATGCTAATCATCATGACATTTGTGAGACTTGTGATAGGGCAGGTTGTATTGAAGAATGTCCTGTTAAGTTAGTAGAGAAACAAGAGCCTGCTGATAAGGTTGAGCCAAAGTTTCATGAAAGAGACTGGGTTGTAAGAGGCAATACTGTTGCGCAAATACTTGATGTACAAGAACAATATTATGTTGGGCTTGATATTAATGGAAAAGATTTTACTTCAAGTAAATTTTTAAATGATGATAAAATTCATCTTTGGACTATCCAAGATGCAAAGAATGGTGATGTGCTTGCTGATAAATATAATAACATAGGTATTTTTTCAAGATGTGAAGGTATATGTTGGCATTCTTATATCTATCTTGAATGTGATGGTGAACTTCGAGGTTTTAGCATTGGAGGTCGTCATGAACAAATTGATACTCATCCTGCCACCAAAGAGCAGCGTGATGCTTTAATGAAAGCAATGGCTGATGCAGGATATACCTTTGACTTTGAAAAGAAAGAGTTAAAGAAAATTGAGCAGAAGCACACTCCTAAACATAAAGTTGGCGACACTATTTACTATAACTCATTTGGAAGATTGGTAAGTTTTACCATTGCCAATATTGTTGAAGACGGAACAGATAACCCAATGTATGAGGATAAGGACGGTAATTCTGTATTCCAAAATGATATTGTTGAGCAGAAGCCTGCTGATAAGGTTGAGCCAAAGTTTCATGAAGGTGATTGGCTTGTAAACATTGAATACGGTAATGTAGTAAGGGTTCTTGAGGTATTAAAAGATAATTATAGACTTGATTTCGGTGGGGATACCATCGGGGCACTTTGCACAGAACTTGTAGACAACGATTATCGTTTGTGGGACATTAATAAAGATGCAAAGGATGGTGATATACTTGTTTGTAATGAAGAAATTTTACTATTCAAATCATACTCAGTACAAAACCGTATTTCTTTATATTGTTGGTATAACGGGCAAACAAATAATTTCCATAGTAAAGAAGTGGATAATGTGTCAGTAACTACAAGAAATAAGATATGTCCTGCTACTAAAGAGCAGCATGATGCGCTTGAAAAGGCAATGACTGATGCAGGATATACCTTTGACTTTGAGAAGAAAGAGTTAAAGAAGATTGAGCAACCACATGCTTGGAGTGAAGAGGATGAAACAAATCTTAGGCGAACAGAGTATGCTGTTATGAAATTCTTTGGCGGAGATTGTTCACTTGTGGATTGGCTGAGAAAATCCCTCAAAGACAGATACACTTGGAAACCGAGTGATGAGCAAATGGAATTTCTTAAAAAGTGTATCGAAGCATACAACGAAGTTACTTTTCCAACAGAAGTTCGGGTTTTAAGTTCTTTATATAATGATTTAAAGAAACTAAGGGAGGAGTGAGTTATGAAAGCAAACGAAGCACCTGATAAGATTTATCTTTCAAAAGATTATAAAACTAATGATGTTGATGAAAGATGGTTTGACTACAAAAGTAGTGATGATGATATTGAATATGTCCGTACTGATGTCTTTATTGAGAAGGCTTGCGAATACTTTGCCCCACACATTAAAGATAATAGTGGTGGTTATGACAGAGCGTTTGTGCTTGAAGGTTTCAAAAAGTATATGGGAGGATAGAAAATAATAGGGAATTTCTTGGTGACTAACGAGAACTGAATCAACAGAAGTATATGGCTATTCCCAGTTTAATTCGACATATGATAATGCGCTTAAAAGTATTGACACCATTGAAGTGAAAGAGGCTGACTTAGAGAAACTTGGAGAAATAGCAAGACATCTTATAGCAGTAAAAGAGCATATTGAAGATATGCGGTTGGATAAAGAAGAATGGTCGATGCTTGAAAAAATTGGCTATCCAGAAAGATTTAAAGCACAGAAAGGAGAATAAGTAATGGACTTAGGACAAAAGAACAGTATTAATCAAAAATGTTACAAATGCGAATACATACATTTTTTTGGTAATACATATATTTGTGGTAACAAGTACGCTTGCGTAAATAATGATAAATTAAAAAGGAATAAAGCACAGAAAGGAGAAGAGGTATGACAGACAAAGTACAGAAAATTAGGGAATGGATTAATAAAACACAAGATGGCCTTATGGATGCCAATGGTAACTTTGAAAATCCAAGTGAAGAAGGAGCATTTCATATATTATCCAATCTTGATTACTATATAGACTCCTTGCAAGAAGAGTCTGTAAGCGAGGATTTGGAAGAATTTGCAAGAAAAAGAGTACTGAAAGTTCCAATAGCACTTCGTAGCGGTTTCCATCAGTTATGCAGGCAATTGATAAAGGAAGGTGCTCAGTGGAAAGAGCAACAAATGCTAAACAAAGCCATAGATTCTGAACTCTTTTCAGACGGAATGTTTACTCCACTAATCTCTGTCAAAGATAAAGAGAAAATTGCTGACATTAAGTTTGGTGATAAAGTGAAAATCATACTTATTAAACACGAATAGTTATGACAAGAGAAGAGTTATTAGATAAGGCAATTAGATGGTTTGATATAATTGCGGATGATATGGAGAAGATTACAATAGGCAATCTTGCCCATAATCGAATGACAACAAAAGGTACAGAAAATACGTCAAGAAGTTGAAAGTTATAAACCTGCCACAGAAACAATTATGAAATTATTATAGACGATAACTACAAATTTATATTCACCAAAAAAGATTTGATGAACATTTTAAGATAAAAGAATTATAATTATGGGAATACTAAAAAAAATTGATACTGCCATTACAGTGGCTGGAGTAGTTATATACACCTTTGATTTAATGACTAAAACTTTCAAATGGTATGAAAGAAAATATGGCAAAGGAAACGATAAAAAAGATATTACAAGACCCATTATTAAAGGAAGGTAAAAAAAAAGTTTTTATAAAACTAGTATATCCAGAAGCAACATCTACTTTAAGAAATTATATGTTGATATTGTTAACTAAAAAAACTTATCTAGTTGAAAACAATTTGGTGAATGCCTTTGTAATTAACCTAGGTAAAAACCCATCAAATTGTATAGGAATTTCAAAACATTCTTACATTACAAAACCAACAATGGTTGATTATTTTGAAATGTCTTCTTCATATCGAACATATTAAAATATCCTTGATGAGCTTGTATTAAAATAAAAATGGAGAGGCTATTTCTGTCTCTCCATTAATTTTTCTATTTCTTCCCTAATTATCTTACCTAATTTATTTTTACTTTCTCCATAAGGATAACGTAATGCATGATAACGTGCTAGAGAACCAGCCCCCTTTTCACGTGGAACGAATACAGCTTGGTCTCTTGTATTTCTAAAATCTTTAAAGAACTCTCTTTTCTCTTCAGGACTAGCCAAGTGAGGAACAAACTGCGTCTTACCGTCTCTTGCATATTGTATCTCATCATCTTCTTCATCATCCTCATATGATTCTGGTCCGTAGTTTCCATCAATATAGTCAGATACAGTACAAGCAGTTACTTCACCATCATTTCTCCAATCCTCAAATACCATCATGAAGTTAAGCATTTCTTCATAACTAAGACCAATTTCATTACATCTACTTAAATCTTGGAGAATATCCATCAGTGTATCTGGGTCTGGCTGTTCCGTTTCATAGAATGAGATAAGATTGTCTTTTGGCCAAATCCTACCTTCATTCCTTCCTTGTTCAAAAAAAGAGTCGAAATTCATACCAATCTCTTGCATTGCAATATCAATACCCTCTTTTGTGGTAAAATCGTATTCGTTTGCATATTTTTCTAATGCATACTCAGTGATTTCTTCTTGACTTGGGTAAGTAAGATTCTCTATAGCTGATTCAACACATTCCTTTATATAGCCATAATCAATGCTATATACGCCCTCACTAATCTCATCTATCTTATCATCAAGGTCAAACTCATCACTACCATCAGCAGATACATAGAAATCAGTTTCCTCATTATACGTATAACCCCCATCTTTTAACTCATCAACAAATGTGGATAAGTTAGTTTCAAGGTTATATGCGCTCTCTTCCACTTGTTCCGTCATACAGTCCATGAAATACTTTTCAGCAGCCTTACCACAAGCATTTGAGTGCATGTCGTAAGCATCACCAACACAAAACATTTCAGTGCCATTGTAATCAATTGGCCAGTAACCAAATGGATAGGCATACATGGTATTCCAAGCACCCTCATAACACTCATCTGTTTTGGGGTCATAATAATAAGGGAAATCAGTTCCTGCTTGATTATATTGCTCTTCTTTTAAATATATCTTTTTCATTTCAATAATTTTAAATGCTAATTATCTATAAATAGTTTGGTTATCTTAGTTTTTTTTCATATCTTTGCAAAAAATAAAAGTGTAAAAACAGCATGATACTAATTGTTTTAACCATTATTATAGTAGGTGGTATTATAATATATAGTAAAAATATAGCAAACTGATAAATAATAGAAATATATGGCAAAGACTAATCGTTTCGCAAATGGTGACTTGGTAAGTGGTAAGAAATTGAATGGCGAACATTTCATTGGTGTGTATGAACATGAATACGACTGTGGAGACCATCTAGTTTTTGATGGGGAAAAACGTTTCTGTGTACATAAGAAAGATTGCCACATTGCCAATGAGGAAGAGGCAAAGGTGATTAAGGAAACCATCGTCAAGGCTATGAAAGAGGCTGAAAAGACATCCAAGAAGCCGAAGAAGAAGGAAGTGGAGGAAGAACTAGAACTGACTGAGGACGAACTTGAAGAAATGCTCACAGAGGAATGACGATGAGGAAAACAATCGTTAACGTTTGTTAAATATGAATAAAATGCTCAAGGCTTTTTGCTTTTGAGCATTTTTTTTGATATATTTGCATTATGGAAAAGTGTAAGTTGGAAAAGGCAAGGACAACTCAGCAAATTCTTGAGAGCCTTGTAGATAGGGTAAGCAAACTAACAAGTGGTAATATATCGCATAACATAGCATCAATAAGGAGTGTCACCACAAACTTAAATACTGTGATGGTAAAAGACCTTATTGCCTCATGTGAAGAGAACGATTTGGAACTTAAAATGCTATTAGAGAAGATTGAACGAAACATATGTGGAATTGACAGCATATTACAAGACCTCACAGCTACAACAGTAGATAATGGTAAAACACAGCTAGCGGCTTGGATTAAATTCTACGCAGACGCATTGGATAAAACACTGTTGAAATATGAAGTTTAAGTTCAGTACCATCGGAAGCAATGAGAGTGGTACTAGAATATTCTGTAAACTCTCATATAGCAAACATAACGTATTAAGAGGCTTCTATGACTTTGACCTAGATAAATTTATCATTATAAAATACTTGTATGGTAATTTCCCAGAAGGACTAACTAAAAATAAAATTAGAAAAGCACTCAAGGAAATATTAACAACTGATTATGATTGGGAATTATGAGTAATCCACACATTTCAGGAATTAAAAAAGACCTAGTGCCTAGAGTTATAATAAATGGATATAACCTTTATCTAGGATTCGCACACGAATCAGCTAAAAAACCACTTAGGTATTACGACTTTCTAGAAGGTTTTGGAAAATGTGAAGAATATGAATATAATACTTATGAAGGGGGTGACTTCATATATAAACTAGGCATATCATCATATTTCGAACTGAACGATAAAATAATGAAAAGAGGTCTTAAATATAACCTAATGAAAAAAAAAAACATGAGTATAATCAAAAAAAATACGGAAAAATACGTTCCAATAGTAATACAGTTTGAAAGCAGTACCTATGTTGGGTTTATTACAGAAGAATCATATTTAGATGCAAGAATACCAAGAACATATCGCAAATTCATGGGAACAGGTAGAGGTGGATTCCCAATGAAAGATAAGGAAAAAGCAGTACCAGATGATTTCGTATATAAAATGTCATTGGGATTATACTTCAAATTAAGTTGCGAACTTAGAGAATATTGTAAAAAGTATAATTTAAATAAGATAAAACATGAACTCAATAACAGATAGTAACGATATTGGTATACTTGACTTCTTCAAATACCTTAACCAACTTACAGAACAGTTTATAACTGGTATTGAAGTCTCACCAATTCGTATCAAAAGAGATATGTATATCACAGGTTTTAGACGCATTGGACTGTCATTCATCGAAGCACACGTGAAACATATCAAACAACTGATGGTGAAAACAAATGAACACTCAATGGAAATGCCATTGAAGGAAACGCCAGAAGCGGAAATGTGGATAGATATTGACCTACTATCACAACAAACCATTCGCAATGCTTTCAATGACCTTAGAAACCATTTCTTTAAATTGAAAGGATTCGTAATAGTACAAACACACTATAAACTGAAATCAGAACCAGATAACCTTTGCAGCCAAGAGGAAACTATCATCTACGATAATAAACGTGTCGCTTGCAAAGAAACAATCGCAAAGAGAAAACTATGCACCCTCTTTAAGTCACATTTCTCCAACTTTGGAGAAAATATTACAGAAGACAATAAACAATATAAAAAAGTCCTCACAGACGAGGAAATAGCTGAAATGGCATGATTGCACTAAAAGATGTATTAAGCCCATTAGAATGGAGAAGAACAATGTCGATTCTCAAAATAACAAAAACTAGATTTGGTCAAGATGACTACTACCTTTTTAAGAAAATGGTAATGGTAGTTGGATTCATACATGGCCTTGATGGATATTTAAATTATCAAGGATTTATTGATACAGCATTTAACTTGGTTCTATGCCTACATATGTCTCCCATTAATACATTCAATTTCAAAAATAGAAAAATGACAGACTCTTTCTTTGGGGTTAATAAAAAACATATACTTGAATCAACGCTTGAAGAAATAAGAGACGAAATGGCTAGTAAAAGACTAGAAATGCTTGAACTACAAAAACCATTTCCGTTAAAACAAGGATATTAACTATGAGGCTAGAAAACTATATAACTCACGGAGAATACCTAGATACCATTAACTTAGCATATAGAGTTAAAAAAAAATATGGCATCAATGCCTATTTCCTATTCAAGAAAATGTGTATGCTACATCTAAAGAAGAACTGTGCATATATTATAGAGAAGCAGTTAAAAAGCAAAGAGGCGTTATTGATGCCGCAATGAAAAAAGTAGAACAACACCTCACAAATCTAGATTCAGATGCAAATTTATTCTACAATAGAGATTACCAATATAATTGGGCTAAAAGCGAAATAGAAAGACTTAAACAAACAATTAAAGAATCTGAAACTCAATATAAACACCTCATAGAAAGAATCAAAAAACTATGATATGGATTAATAAGGACAATACGAAACCACTATACCTATTGTCGATTGAAAGCCTTATAGTAAAAAGCTATTCAGAAGACATTAAGATTAGCAAGACAAAAGATATATTGCTATTCTCTGTAAGTGGTAACATTGCTAGACTAGTAAAAGGCTCTGTAAATGATAAAGAACACCTCATGCACAGAGAATTACTAGGGGTGGAGCTTCTGTATGAAAGCGAAAAACCAAATATGTTCGCAATCCTATTCAATAACACTAGCATAATAGCTAGCGATAAAAAAATATTGCTAGATTCTGTTAGAACAATACTAATGAAAGAAGAAAAACACTATTTCATTCAAATTACAAATCTAGACACATTAAAACTAACTAAAACCATGTATATAACAAAACTCAAAAAAATGTATCGTTTTTTTAAAACATTACATGAGAAACTAAAAGAAATATAATATGGATGACATTAAAGAAAGACTCATTCTAGGAAAACTGAAAAATATCCAGAATGTGGCAACACTGATGAAAGACTATTTCAAACCCTTCGACCAATTCGTTGAAGATAAGAAATATACCATCAATGAAGCAATCAACGCAAGAGAATCTACACATAAATACCTAGATAAATATGGAGCGTTTATGCTAGAAGCAACTGTGAAAGGAATAGAGAATATCATTAATGGAAACTTTGAAGACTAAATGGTAGAAATTTATTATAGACTTAATGATAAAGACGAATTAAAAAAAATAATAGATAACCTCAAAGAAAATACATACTACTATTTCGTCTATTTCGATAACGTTAGACTTCGCTGCGTCATCCGTAAGTTTAAAAACGCAATATGGAAAAAAGAAAAATCATATTGCTCAATATATGATGCCGATAATGGACAAACAATAACATTCTTGGCTAATTCACCATATAAACTGATTAAAGGAAAAAACTATATCTATGTTAAATTTTCAATGGGATATGCTGGCGTCTTCTATATCACAACATCAATACAAACAGCACATGACGTACTGAGAAAAGAATGTAAATGTAAAAGCAAATTTAATAAAACAAAAGCGCATAACTATGAAACTTTCTATAAAACATGCATGAAAAAACTTAAGATGCTTGTAGATAACCCAACAATAATAGAAACATCTGCTTAATATGAAACTAAAAGAATTAAACTTGAATAAACCACACTATATCATTGCTATATGGACAAGCAATAGCAAGGTACTAGTAACAAAGGCAAAATACTCCACAATAGAGAAATCTAAATACCTCTCTCCACAGATAGACTGTTTCTTTATCTACCCATGCCAAGGTTTCTTTATCTACCCATGCCAAGAAAGTAAAAACTCATACGTGAATAAACCAATTGTATCACTGTCAGCAAACCCAGAAGAAATAATATTCGAGGGAGGACACTATATCAAGTTTAATCAACAATATAAATACCAACTTAGCTATATAGCCTTCGACCTAGCTACAATGATACAACTTATACATGACTACTTTAAAGAAAAATATTATGCAGTCAAAAGAGAAGAAGGAACAATATATAGAAAAAACTATTCTAAAGATATACAAGAAATGTATAAACAATTTATGAAACAAATAAAACAAATATGGTAACGACATACTTGTTGGCTACAAAAGAATTGTTAAATTAGCAGAACAAACAATTATGAATAGTGATAATCCTATAACATTCTTCAGAGAGTGGGCTAATACTTGCTTCTCGGAAGCAAATATTGGTGATACAATAGTATTCAAGTCTACAAGTGAGTATGGTGGATGGGGCAATAAAGAAAATATTGTAGGCATATATTTTCTTGATTATGGCTATCAAAAAGATGTTCACAGAGACTTATTCTTTAAGGATTGGGTAAAAGATGAGGTCTTGACTGCATTAAATTGCTTTGTTTGGAACTCAGATTCTCAGTGGAAATTTGAATTTAAAATAGAAAAATGGACAGAGTACGATGTTGATAGATTTAGATACGATAGTATCAATAAGCGTTGGAAATATTCAGAAGATTTCAGAAAATACGATAAAGATGACCCTCGCAGATATTCAAAAGAATACTTAGATATGTATCCTAAACGAGAAGATTATGACTCTAATGGTGTTAGAAAAGGCAGATATGTATGCCCAGGTAATGAAAAGTTCTTAAAATAAATTACGATTATGGCACTATCAACAAAAGTAAGAAATAATGTTATTGAAACTCTAGGTTCAATCTGTTGGATATGTAGTTCGTGCAGTAGAGGTTATGATGGTTGCACTTGTAAACATAATATATCAGATGTTCTTCATAGAAAAAATTGCAAATTCTTTATACCAGAATGTTGGGTATGTTCTAATAAAGAATGTTCTGATAGAGAAACTGCATATTGGAGGTATAGATGTGATGAGAATGATACTTTCAAACCGAATACACGCGAACTGAATAAGTATTTAGAAGAACTTAGAAGAAAGTATTTAGATTTCGATAAAATTTTAAACGAGAACAAATCGAGATACACTACAGATAATAACAGAAAAAGAATAACTAACAAAAAGACTACAAGAAGCAAATATTATGAAATATTGGGTGTTCCAGAAAATGCTCCATCTGAAATAATAAAACGTAATTTCAGAACATTATGCATCAAATATCACCCAGATAGAAATAATAACTCAAAAGAGTCTGAAATTAAGTTTAGAGAGATTCTTGATGCATATGAGCATTGTATAGCAAATAAATAACTAATATTCGGTGAAAGAGCATACTCTAATATGTTTTACCAGGTGATGCTCTCGCCACTGACTTTCTAAAGATAACAATTAATAAAAGATATGCCAACTATAGCAATTCAATGAAAAGAATTAAACAACTACATTGATATGATTATTCCTAAGACACTAGATAAATCCTATATGCTCACACAAGGTAATATACTCTACCTAATAACAGACGTGGGATGTAAAACAATAGAACCTAAAAAAGCTACCATTAGAGAAATTATATGCGTTAATACACTAGAAACACAAGATTTCATAATGGTACTAGAAGTGGAAAACTCATACGTGAAATACGTATGCGTCACACAAGACCTCATAGACAATATAAAGAATAATTCAATAGTCTATGGATATAAAGACATATACTTTTTCACTACAGACCCATACCAGTTGAAACAAAAATATAAAGATATAATAACACTATTATACCATAATAATAAACTAGAAAAAGCAATACATAATAACTATAACGATAGAAAAGAACAACTAAGAAGAATGGATGCACAACATACACAAAATAATGTAAAAGATATTATAGAAAGAGGTGTAAATAATATAAAAATCTATTGTAAGGAAAACAAATATTGACATAAATTTGTTTTTATGAGAAAAAAATATAAATCAACTAAAGAATGTTCTGAGAAAAATAAAATTTCTTTAACTAAATTTAGAAAATTAATTAAAGAAAAACAAAATATTGAAAATGAATTTTACCTTATAAAAGAATATGACTATAACAACTATTTTGACGAAGAAAGTGAAGTGAAAATAACTGAACTATAAACTATATGTGTCAACACGCAGAGTAAAAATTTAATACTACCAAAAATTTTCGTAGAAACCATTCATAACTATCTGATAATCAGTGAGGTAAAAATGATAGGAATTGACGAAAAAATTGTGTATAAGTAGGCGTATTTATAAGGCATTTATACCAAAAATTTTCGTAGAAATTTTTAAGGAATTGAGATAAAGTAAGTTATAAGGTTAGGATTAAAAATATATACAAAAAATAGTAAAAATATAGGAAAATTGTAAGAAAAAAACTGTTGTGTTTATTTACCAGAGAAAATTTTTTTTAAAAAATTTGGTTATTTCAAAAAAAATTCATATATTTGCATTATAGTAAAAAGTGTACATAATAGTATGTCAAAAAAGATTAATATAACGATACCGAACAAGGTTAGACCTAACTTGGTTAATTTATTCCATGAATACTTATCTCGTAAGGCTAAAGAGCCTAATGAAACATGCATCTTTGATGAGTATGATGACATTGCAGAGTATTGGGATGAAATGTTTCCAGGTTGGGATGATGACCTTGATGATAGTGATGTCGTATTTCCCCCAAGCAATGTAATTGTCATGAAGCCCAAGAAGGGAAAGAAGGGTAAGGACAAGAATACTGTATACGATGCTTTTTGGCAGCAAGAGCGTGAAGAGCAGTGGGGTAAGAAAAGAAAGCACAAGCACAACAAGAAAAAGGCTAAGAAGTTTGACATCAACGTTCCCTACAGTGGCGTTGAGGATGATTTCGACAATATTAGTTTTGCCACTGATGATTATGAATCTGATGCCAAGGAGATTTGGTTTTATCCAGACTATCATTGTAAGGAAGATAAATTATCTTTTAATTCTCTTAAAGAGTTTAGTGATTACTGTGAGAGTATGGGCTATTGGGTTGACAAAGCTGTGGCTGCTGAAATATCATGGAGATATGAGAGTCATTGTTGTTTGAATCCAGAGTCAGAGAAGATAGGTTTGCTTGAGATTATGTCTGAGCACACTTATGGTAAAATGTTTTATGAAGCTTGTGAGGAATCTGAATTAGGTTAATGTGCTATGAATAGAAGTAAGGATTTAAGGGATTTATTTAGAGAATATCTAATTAATAAGAGAAGAACTCCTAAGACTACTACCCCATATTATAATGATTATTATAACAGTCGTTATAATAATGGTGTTGTATTAGATAATATACATAGGATACCAAATGCGTATAAGGATAATTCTGTGAACATTTATTTCTATGAGTGGTCTGACCCAAGTAAAGCTCCACGTGCATTTTATCAGTTGGAGGCATTTGAGAATTTTTTGAGGTCAAGTGGTATATTTTTAGAGTTTTATCAGAAGGGTATTATCAAGAACTTAGGTACTGTATATATCACATGTTATACTGGAACCAAGAATCTCAACATACGTGGTTCATATAAGAATCTCCTTGATTCTTTGCATGAGCATGATGCCAAGATGTTGTTACCCAAGATACAACAGCCCAAGGTTATATTTGAGACGGAGGGTAGGTGGCCTGAGAATGATGGTACATTTTTTGGATAGATTTGGACTTAAATAAGTACAAATAGGGTGTAAGATATATTTATATTATGAAATAAGAAATTCTATTAGACATAAGATTAAATTTTAGAGTTTTAAGTAAAATGTGTTTTTCATGGTATTAGATTATTAAGGTTAAAGCTTAAGCGAAGGTATCCAGACGTTGTGAAACGTTTGGATATTTTTTTTATGGATATAAAAAAAGGATGAAGTTTTATTTTTCATCCTTAATTATATTCACGTCAGTAATATTATCCTTACCATATTCTTTAATAAGAAGTGCCACAGTATTTTTAACTTCAGATTCTTTTAGATGTTTGGCACTATTTTTATTAGTAGTGGTTAATGGTTTCCCATATAGGTCTTTTCTTCTGAAGTATGTATGTTTTCTCCCATTGATAGTAAACTCTAATATTGCTTTTCCCATAATATTGGACTTAAATAAGTACAACAGCACGTTGTTGCCGCTGAATTCCGCTGAAGCGGTCTACAAGTAGGGGGTGGAGTTTACCATTCACGGTAAACACAATGTAATGATGTTACTCTTTCTCCATACTCTTCTCCGAAGTGGAAGTCTAGGTATTGTTTTTCATTATCAGCATCCCATTGTCCACCACCTGGACGACCGCTATAATTTCTTGCTTCATTTGGTTCTGTGGTAAACTCAATTTTACCTTCAGCCGTATCTAGAGTTTTCAGATACTCATCGTTTGAATTCTGTAATAGATAACCTCCCATAGTTAGTATACTTTATTATTAATAATTAGACTTAAATAAGTACAGATTGGCTGTTGCCATTGAAGACGCAATGGTCTACAGATGGGATATTTAGTAGTATGCGGCATCGCACTCTAGATTCTCTACTTCTGGGTAGTCATCCTTGAAGCCTCTACGTATCATATCCCTAGTAGCGTTGGCATAAAAGCCATCCCTACCTCTGTATGCTTCTTCTTCATTATTTGTGAATGTGAGTTTTCCTTGAGCGTAGTCAATTTCTTTAATATATTTACGCCCTTCATTTGTTTCAATATAATATTTTGCCATATCTTAAGATTTATTAAATATCGTTACCCAATTGGGTACGAATATACAGTGCAAAGATATGAAAAATAATTGAGAAAAACAAATTATTACGCCCAATAATATATAAATAGACTTAAATAAGTACAATGTGGGTCTGTTTTAGAAACTATAATGGAATGGTTTTATTTCTAGTCTATGTTTATAGTTTCCTTGAAGTTCTTTGCGTTTTTCTTCAGCCATTTCCCTTGTATGGAAGAAGTTACGAAAGCGTTTCTTATTGCCTAATACGCTAAAGATTCCGTCTCTCGTATAAAATCCGATGCGATAATTAACTCTATTTACCATGTTAAAGACTTAAATAAGTACAACGGCAGTTGTTGCCATTGAACGTCAGTGAAATGACGTACATCCCCACTGTTTCAACAACAATGGGGCCAGTACTGTTAAGATTAATACTAAGTTTAAATGTTGTTTACGCATTATCTCTCATCTGAGAGATTACCTTTTCCACCTCACGGTAGAGTTTTTCGAGAGAGTTGTAGCGCAATATGAACGCACTACAAAATGGGTCAATATTAGTGGACTTTGTGAAATCTGGATACCAATGTACCTCTACTCCACAATGTTGCCCACCTCTGATGAGTTCCTTGACAGACAAACCACCAACTTTTAGAGCACCCTCTTTGAATGTTAGAGAGGTTATAGTCACTCCGTTTGGTAGTGGCTTGTCAAACAAGTCACATAATTTTAGCACAAGACCCTCAACCTTTGGTGAGGGTTTATAGAGAGCCTTGGCTATCGTCAGATAGATTTTTCTCATGCCAAGTCAGTTAAGAAATACCACCAATTACTAAGGAGTTGTTCTTTTGCGCTTGGGTTGTTCAAAACAACCTCGCTGAACTCTTCCATGCTCTCAAAGATTGCCGTGTCTCCATCAGAAAGAGCAAGTTCACTCATTTCCTTGTCAGAGATTGTGTCCATCCACTTTTTATCGTAGGACGCACTTTTTGGCACTCCGATTACTCTTACATTCAAGTGTTTATCCATTTTCTTTTTGTTTATTGTTGTTTTGTGGTGCAAAGGTACGAATTTATTTTGAAATAACCAAATTTTGAAGCATTTTTTTCCAAAAAATTATTTTCACCTTATTATAATACATAAAAAGAAAAAATTATTATAAATTGAAAATAATTCTGTTTTTATTTGGTGGAATGAATTTTTTTTCGTACCTTTGCAGCAGAATTAAAAAAGGAGATTTGAAATATGAATAAGAAGTTTACTATTGACGGACGTGAGTATGAGGACTATCAGTTGAGCAATGAGCAGATTGTTCGTCTCATTAAAGATGATACCAAGGCTTGTTCTGAGGATAGAGATTTTCTCATGGAAATGGTATTGAAACGTTTTGAGTATGACCTTTGCCCAAAATGTGGCGAGAACATGGACGATGTGTTTGCACGTTTTTTTGGCAACTTTGTTAATGGCAAGTTGCATAGCAAGAAGCACGTTGCAGAAATGATGTGCCGTGAGCACAGATACCTACAAAGCGAAATGTTTAAGGTATGCTTGGAGTATATCAAGTTGTTGGCTGAGAATTGTGAGAATGGACGTTTTGACCCTCGCAATCAGTATGCAGCAGAGACCTCTAAAAAGATTATAGATTATTTTAAAGAAATTGATTATCCTTATTAAGTTATGATTTTAGAAAGAAATGATTATTTTGAGTTGGTGAAGAACGGCAAAATTAGTGGTAAGGCAAGTGCTGATTTTGACACCTTAGAGGAAAAGACAAACGACCTCGCTTGTGAGATTCGTTCTTCAATCAGAAACGCAATGGAAGAAATCTATAATGCCACAAAGCAAAATAAGTTACTGCTTGGCTCTAAGGACGAATACATTTTCACAATAATACGTGATTGTGGTTGTGTTTACGTTTATTCATGGAAAGAGGACGAGACCAACAATCTTGAAAATATTAACTCTATTGACCTTTTATTAGACATTTTGAATTGGTTTGAATGAGAAAGTTATTTATCACCTTTATAATGGCATTGGTGGCTTCTGTCACCTTTGCCAAAGACAAGAAGTTTATAACTCATGTTACTTTAACCACTTATAATGCAGTTGCAAGTCAATGTGACGATAGTCCATTGATTACTGCTGATGGTACAAAGATTGACATGAAAAAACTCAAAAGTGGAAAAATTAAATATTGTGCCGTGAGCAGAGATTTGCTTCGGTACATCCCTTTGGGTAGTGTGATTCATATAGAAGGACATGGGTATTATGAAGTGCGAGACACCATGAATAAGAGGTTTAATCATTACATAGATATATTGCAGCATAAGTCTCAAAAGAATTTCAAGAAAGAGAAAATTAGGGTAGAAGTCATTAAAAAGCCAAAGAAAAAAAGGTAATTTTGTCAAGAAATGAGAAAAAAACTATTATAAATTGAAAATAATTTATTTTTTGTTTGGTAGATTGAAAATAATTTCGTACCTTTGCATCGTGATTCAGAAACATAGTTATTAATTTAATCAAAAAGGAGATTTATTATGAGTGCAATGATTGAAATGGTAAATGGTGTAGCATCTTTCGCTGAGAACGGCAAGCGTGAGCGTGCTTGGCATGGACTTGGACAAGTGGTTGACGAGCCTATGTTTGTGGCAGACGCTTTGAAGTTGTGTCATGCTGACTATAATGTGAAGTTGCAGCCAGTGGTTGCTTTGTCTGACGAGATTGTTCATGCAATGGAGAATGGCGAGAGCATTGAAGCAGACAAGTTGCTCTCCCTTATCATCGACAATACAAGGGCAACCGTGCGCACAGATACCAACAAGTCACTTGGCATTGTGTCCGACAAATATGGTATCGTCCAGAACGAGACCGCTTTCAAGTTCGTGGATATGTTCTGTAGCGGTAAGTTTGCAGACAGAGACAACACCCCAGTAATTGAGACTTGCGGAGTATTAGGACGTGGAGAGCGTGTATTTGTCACCGCAAAGTTCCCACAGCAGATTGTTCTTGATGCGCAGCGTGACGATTTGGTAGATATGTATGTGGTTTTCACTACATCACATGACGGCACTGGTTCAGTTCGTTGTATGGTTACTCCAGTGCGTGTAGTCTGCAACAATACCCTTAATTGGGCAATGAAAGACAACATCGGACGTATTGCTTTCCGTCATTCTTCTAAGGTCATGGATAGACTTGATTTGCTTAATCAAGAAAATGCAGAGTTCGCTTATAAGGCTCTCAACGTGGCAAAGGTTTACACTAATGGAATGAAAGAGTGCTTCGACCATCTTCGCAACATCAAGTTAGCAGAGAGAGACTTGGAGAACATTATCGCACAGACGGTTCTCTCAAAGGACGCTGCAAAGGTTTTCATGGAGACAAGAAACATCAACCATGAGGACATCAAGACACGAGGACGCAATTTGTTCCTTGGTGTGCGTGAGTGCCTTGAAAGTGGCATTGGTCAAGAGGGTCAAGAAAAGGGTACTGCCATGTGGCTGATGAATGGACTGACAAGTTACTTTCAGAATGAAGCGACAGAGCGCAGCACAGAAATCAAGTTTGACTCTATCCTTGACGGAAATATCTACAACAAGGTACAAGGTGCGTATGACCTTTGCATGAAAATTGCAGCATAAGTGTTAAAAATAGACCCCAACTCAAAAAAAGTTGGGGTTTTATTTTGCTAATTCAATTTTTTTTCGTACCTTTGCATCACAATAAAACAAATATAGGAGATTAGAATATGACATTAAGTGATAAACTTAAAAAGTTACCCAAAAAAATAGATTCATATAAATTACAGATGGGTGTTACAACCATTGGAAGTGATGAAGTGTTCTATTGTGGGTATTTGATACCTTGGCATTTTACAAAAGGTGATGATAGTGTAAATGGAGAGCCTTTTGTGTCATATAATGCCCATGAGGGGACATTTTACTCTTATGTAAGCCTTGAGCAAGCAATAGAGTTGGTTTATGATTGGTGCGAAGATAACAATAAATTGGTATGAATAAAGAATATCTGATTAGAATATACGTTTTCTCTGAAGAAATGGGTATGATTATCAATGATGCAATAGATGTTGATATGATTGCCCTTACACAGAGTTTTGATGGGGTAGAGGGGTGTTTGGCTATCTATGATGGGAAAGTGTCTCAGAATGGCTTAAAATGCCTTATTGGACTTGGTATCATCTATCTTCCATTAAACAATTATGAGGACTTTGTTATAACTTGTCCTAATTGTGGTGAGAGAATTGACGATGATATGATACTTAATACCTATGACGAAACGTTGCTTAGTGGTTATAACATTCTGTGCAACCGAAAAGATTGTGGGTGCCAGACCGCAAGCGTGAAATATATAGGAGAATAATATGTATACACTTTTTATAATTGCTTGCATTTTAGGCTTAATAGAAGTGATTGGTATATTCTATGTATGCTTTTTTTATGAAGGTGATTAAAAAGGATTTATCTATATGGTAAATCCTTTTTTTTGTAAATAATTCAGAAAAAAATTATTATAAATTGAAAATAATTTGATTTTTGTTTGGCTAATTCAAAATAATTTCGTACCTTTGCATCACGAAACAGATAACACGTTAAACAATAAATTAAAAAGGAGATTAAAGATGATTGGTTACGGAAAAGCATTAAACGAGATTGGAGTTAGTTACCTTGGTAACGTGGCACAGAGTATAAAGATGCGTCTTTCGTTTGAGAATGGCACAATGACCTATTGCTTGTACCTCGCACCTTGGAATATGAGTGGGCATAATGTTTGCCCCAAAGGTCAGCACTGCCATGAGTTCTGCCTTAACGGAAGTGGACTAAACAAGTGTGATACCCTTGCAAGGGGTGTGGAAGGCTCTAAGATAAATCGTTCACGTATCAAGAAAACTAAGTTGTTCTATGAGGATAGGGCACGTTTCATGGAGATACTTGTGCATGAGATTGAGAGCAAACGAGCAAGGGCAAAGCGTATGGGATATGGCTTTAGTGTGCGCTTAAATGGTACAAGCGACCTTTCACCTCTCGCTTTCAAAGACCCTATAAGCGGAAAGAACATTTTGGAGTTATTTCCAGATGTGCAGTTCTACGACTACACAAAGGTTTACAACAGAGTGAAGTTAATGGAACAATACCCTAACTATGACCTCACTTTCAGTTATGACGGATATAACTGGGAAGAGTGCGAGAAGTTTTTGCAGCATGGTGGTAAGGTTGCCGTTGTGTTCTATAGCGAGAATGAAACGCTGCCAAAGCAGTTTAGGGGTTGGAATGTGGTTGACGCTAATTCTTACGATATGCGTTATCTTGACCCTAATAGTTCTATCATGGGCTTGCACTATCATAAGACTGCAAACGACTACAAAAGCGGTCACTTTGCCAAACCACAGACACCTTTTGTGATTGACCTCGATAGCGAAACAGATGTGGATTGGGGATTTTAACATTTCCCCACCACATTTTTCTAATAAAATATTTGGTAGATTCAATTTTTTTTCGTACCTTTACATCACAATAAAACAATAGGAGATAGAGATATGAAGATTACAAACATTACTTGGGAAACAGATGGTGTTGAACAAGAAAGCCTTGGCTTACCATACGAAGTAGAATTGCCAAATGGCATAGACCCAAAAGATGATGATGCAATCAACGATTACCTTTCAGACACCTATGGTTGGTTGGTGATTGATTGGAGTATTGAGTAATATTAAAATTTGACGCAAAATGAGAAATTTCGTTCTTTTTTCTTTAATATTAATAGCAGTGGGGTTGTCTGCTTGTGCTGATGGGCAGACATCCACACCAACGAAGTTTATAACAAATGATTCCACATTGCTTTTCACCTTTGTAAAAGATAGTCTATATGTGGACACTTACGAAAGTGGTTGTGGCATAGAATGCTATCGTCTCGAAATAGAGACTGAGACACGTTCTGAGACCTTGTATAAGGCTTATGAATTTGTTTTAGATGGTGATGGAACGGATAGGTCAGAGATACATTATATTAGGCTTTCCAAAGACCCTATGGGTGCTCATTGGGATTATATAATCAAGTTTGACAATGAAGAAAAGATACCTATTATAAAAATACATTGAATCCATAATCATTCTTCTTTTTAATATTTTTTAACGTAAGTTGGGGAGACCAAAATTTGGTTTTTCCCCTTTTTTTTTATATCTTTGCCAAAGAATTAAACAATAAACTATTTGAGAAATGAATAACAACGAAAGTAAAATTTGGGAAAAATTCTATGGCAAAAAGGTCTGTTCCGAGAATTTGAACATAGAGGGTTTTAAGAAACCAATTCCTTTTGATATTTACGATGGACACGCAATTTGCGAAGATTATAGAGGACATCGTTTTGACATGGTTTATCCGCAACTCAAAGCCGTTAAGGATAGTAAGGAGTTATCGGATGCAGTTATAGAGTACATTGGTGAGATTTCTGATAAGGAGGAAATAACCGTTATTCATGTGCTCATGGCTTTCAATACCTTATATAAGGATGGTAAGGAAATTAAGCCAAAAGAATAACAAACTATTATAAATTCAAAAGAAAACAAACATTATGCACAGATATACCATACAAATGAATTATAATGCTTCTATCGTTGTTGAGGTTTTGGCAAATGACGAGGGTGAAGCACTTGACAAAGCGAGAGACAAAGCCGAGGACGCTGATATTCGTCAGTTTACTATCGGCAGTGAAAATGAATCAAAGATACTTAGAACAGACTAAGTTTTTTCATAGTTTTTTATTGTTTTATGTTAGTTGTTCCGATGGGTGGAGAGTAATCTCTACCCATTTTTTTTGTTAAAAAATGTTAAGAAGCCAGAGATTTTCCTCAAAACGTTTTGTCAATTCAAAATAATTTCGTACCTTTGCACCAAGAAAACAATAAGAATGAGATTAGAGTTATGGATAAGAAAAGATTACAAGAAATTGCTGATAATATAACCGAAAGTAATTTCTTTGAAAAATACGGCTATAAGCACCATTGGATGAGTGGTTGTTCCACAGATGTTGCTCCAATAAGTATATTTGTTGAAAGTAGTTGCATTGAGATTCAACTCAAATGTGATACGCTTCGTGGAATTAATCGCTCTCTTGACAAGTTGGTTAAGGAAATTGGTGTAGAATTGGTGAGCAAACACTATCTATGTAAGTATGATGGCAGTTGTCCTAATGTAGCAAAAATTTATTTCAAATAATAAATAAAAGGAGATAAAGATATGGTAGAAGCAAAGTTAAGAGTTGAAATGACCGAAACAAGAAATGGGAGCAAAAACCCTTTCTATGGCAATACTATGGTAAAAAAAGTGGTTGAGGACATTCTCTACCATGATACCGATAAGAGAAAAGATGTTGCTCCTTGTGGGGTTTATGCCACCATTGGTATAAAAAACAAAGTAACATTGGGAGAGGGTGACACACCTTTAGAAACACTGAGGGTGTTTGACATCAAAATCAATAGGCATTATTTCGATAGAGAGGGTAATGGCGGCTACATTGCATATTTCACCATTGAGGAAAAAACCTATGAAGTATGGGTGCGTTTTGAGGACAAACACCTTATGGAAATAACTCTTTCAGAATGGCTGCAAAGTTCATATTTTGAAGATGGTGATGAAGCGGATAACGTTTATCATGTGTGCGATTTCACAACAATATCTGAACTCATTTGTTAAAAAGGGTTAAAGAGCCTGATTTTTATAAGAAATTATTTGGTAGATTCAAATTTTTTTCGTACCTTTGCATCACAAAAGAAATAACAATAAGTCAAACAATTAAAAAATAGGAGATTAAAACTATGGCAAAGACAGAGACAAAAACAAAAAAGGAAAAGTTTTCACTTGACACACGTGTTCGTCTTGTGGCAGAGAATAATGGTGGTAAGGGTGTGAAAATGCCAATATGGTTTACACTTCCGCAGCACAAGGCACTTCGTCAGCAACACATTGACATCTGCAAGAAACTCGTTGAGTTGTCGGTGGCTAACGGAAACTATCCTATCACTTACCTTGTGTATTTCGCAGTAGGTAAGAACGCACACCGCAAGGAGGTGTTTGAGGATGGCTACACCAAGATTGACGAGAAGAAAGCCGAGAAGATTTTCTCATGGCTGAAACTCTTTGCCAAGTACCACAAGAACGAAAAGTTGTTCCGCAACCCCAACGTGGCTCATGCTCTGTGTCGTTTCTACGACAAGTTCAGCACCAAGACCAAGGACTTCAAGGCTGCAATGGAACTCATGGAGAGCAACCCCAAGATTGATGTGAAAAATGCCAAGGCTATCGTTGAGGGCATGGGCATTGCCAAAAAGACCGAGGAATCGGAGTTGGCAGCAGCCGAGACCGCTATGGAGCCTGCAGTTGCAAACGCATAAGGCTGTAAGTATCATCTAATATAATAAGGTGTGTGGGGTATCATCCCCACCACCTTTGAAAAAAAAATCAAAAAAAGTTGCGAAATTATTTGGTCGATTCAATTTTTTTTCGTACCTTTGCATCACAAAACAAAAAACAATAATAATTATGGGCATCTACGAAACAGAATTAGGCTACCAAGTGAGATAGACAATAAGTGGTCTTGGCGTGACAGAGGACGGAGAGTTTGTATGCGAACTCTATGGCAAAACGCTCAACGACTATCGTTCTGACAGAGACAATGATTTCTCTGATATTGACGAGGAAAAACTTAACGCTGACATCAAAGAGCAAGTTGAGGTAGAGGAATTTATTGAAGAACAGAAAGAATATTGCTAAATATTGTTAATTTTCTACTAAAAAATTTGGTAGTTTCAAAAAAATTTCGTATCTTTGCATCGAGAAAGAAAACAAAATAAATAACAAATAAAAAACAATGCAACTATGAGTGGACAGAAAAGGCTTAACAAAGCCATTAGAAACAACCGAGTGGTGGCAGTGCCATCAAAGAAGCGCACAGACTACGCTTTGGACGAGAATGGTCAGCAGATGTACGACAAAAAGACTGGTGAGCCAATCACCAAGCAGACGCAGTTGTACAACATCGTCAAGATGCGCTAAAATGTCAAACCTATTAAAGCAGAGAGAATAATGGAAAGACCTCCGCCCAATTAAGGGATATAAGAATTATTATTTATTATATATTTTAATGCCGAAATATAAAACTTATACGTTATGAAAAAGAAATACTATTAAGGGAATACATTATAACACTGATTTAATTAAGACTAATAGAAAAACTTAGAGACCGCTATCTAAGCCCTGCCGTTAAGTGCCAAGTGAGCGTTTGCCGTATTGCATATAATCGCCACTTCCGATAGGCACATCAATTCACCCCCAAGCCGCTATTAAAAGCCGCTACATTGGGTGTTCATTTTGGGGCATCTTCGGTCATTACCTTGCCAAGTTTATCCACCCCCTCCAAATGTGATAACGTGCGCACATTTCTATCAGCAAAGTAGAGAGGTTGGTTTAGAGACGAGGTTTTTATTAACATTTAACAAGGGGATTAAAGGGCAGTGCCGAGTGGTTGCCGATTTTGACTTGCCGTTGCCCATCCCCATTTTGCCTTGATAGCTCAGTTGGTAGAGCATCGGTTGCCAACAACCGAGGGTCGTAGGTTCGAGTCCTACAAGGGGTGCTATGCTCGTTGCGTTGTAATAACGCTCTTTGTTTTCCATAATTTGAATTGTTAGGTTTTTAGTTGGATGATGGGTTTGCCGTGAGGTAAGCCCATCGTTGTTTTTTAACAAATTTTCATCCAAAATAATTTGGTTAATTCAAAATAATTTCGTACCTTTGCAACACAAAACAACAAAGCAGTATTCTATTAATTAAAAGATTAGAGTTATGGAGCAGTTAATTGCATTTTTATCTGTTGTGCAGATGTGTATTGTTTTCATGCTTATACACGACAATAACAAATTAAGAAAGAAAATAAAGATGATGGAGACAAGGGAACTTATTAGAAAAATTGAAAATAATTCCTAAAATATTTGGTTATTTCAAAATAATTTCGTACCTTTGCATCAACAAACAACAAAGCAGTATTAACAATTAAAAAGTAAAAGCAGTATGAACAAGGAAATTAAAAGTTTCGATTTGAGCACCGAGCAGCATGAGATTGCTGTGGACATGGTGAACAACAACAAGCGTAAGGTAGGCTCGTACACCTTGGAAGAGGTGG
>Ga0247608_10000230_pt1 | contig 101797 bp, 92 predicted proteins | sample 176DNAGHGlowgp2_FD_193490 | JGI IMG/M metagenome (GOLD analysis project Ga0247608, IMG submission 193490) | Sheep rumen microbial communities from Palmerston North, Manawatu-Wanganui, New Zealand - 1766 DNA GHGlow gp2 | ecosystem: Host-associated > Mammals > Digestive system > Stomach > Rumen ... | reverse complement strand
ATCAAAGCCAGGTTTTTATCGCTGTAGGAAAAATCACGTCAGCTTCCAATAGATTCTCACGACTTTGGACGGAATAGATTTGCTCGTCACATGGCCAACCTCAATTCGCTCAACAGCGCTTCTAAGGCAACACCGCACAGAAAAAGAGTAGTGCGGAAGCGGTCAAAACATGGTAGAATAGCAGTATGAATAAACAAATCACGCTGTCCGCGTTCAACGACGAGTTGGCGAAAGTACGGACGAAGAAAAAAGACTTTCTGGCACAGATGGATCGCATCATCCCGTGGGGAGAGTGGAAGACACTCATACAGCCGTACTACTATAAAGGAGAGCGCGGCAATAAGCCCTATGATTTGGAATTGATGCTTCGGTTGTTCATACTGCAAAACCTGTACAACCTGTCAGACGAGGGAACGGTTGCCGAAGTTATAGACAGTCGCGCGTTTTCTGAGTTTTGCGGGGTGGAATCCAGCAACCAAGTTCCCGATGGGGATACCCTGGGACGGTTTCGGAATCTGCTGATGAAGCACGAACTACAGCAGGAGTTGTTTGCGCAAGTGGTCGGGATGCTGATGGAGCGTGGTCTGATCTTGAAGAAGGGAACGATCGTGGATTCTACGATCATTTCAGCTCCGTCTTCCACGAAGAACGAGGAAAAGAAGCGCGATCCCGACGCCCATCAGACGAAAAAAGGCAACACTTGGCATTTCGGATACAAGGCGCATATTGGCGTGGATCGTGACAGCGGTATCGTTCATACTGTCAGGGCCACGGCAGCCAACGTATCCGATGTGACCATGACATCCGAACTCATGCACGGAGAGGAAGAAACACTCAACGGAGACAGTGGATACCTCGGTGCAGAGAAGCGAGAAGATGCCAAAGTACGCAACAAATCCGGCAAGAAGATTCGGTATGAGATCAACCGTCGTCCCAGTCAAATACGCAAGCTCAGCAAAAGTGGTCAATACAAAGCAAGGAAGCGGGAACATGCAAAGTCTTCTGTTCGTGCCAAGGTCGAGCATGTTTTCGGCGTGGTAAAGGGTCTGCTCAAATTCAAGAAGACACGATACCGAGGGCTTCAGAAACAAGAAGCAAAATTCAACATCATGTTTGCGCTGGCAAATCTGATCCTGGCTGACAGGCCCTGCCTGGCAGTCTGATTTGGTTTGCCCCCGCATAAAAAACATAGGGGCATCATCGGCATTTTGCCGCTATACAGAGAGCTCAGTTCTTGCTTTGCGAATTGTGCGGTGTTGCCCTAAATAATGTTATGATTCAATTAACATGGTAGCGCTCTCTTTGTTTTACTGTTCGTCCTGACTTTTGACATCCAGAGAGCAAATCATATCTCAATGGTCAATTATAGCAATACGCCCTGTAACCAGGCAGGTAGTAGACTGCGGCAATTTCAACGGTGACATCTGTCATTTCTCAAATACGGAGTAATCAATGTGGTCTTTTTATTATTGTGACATACTGCTTTTCGCCCTTTTCGAGGCAGCAGTGAGGGCATGCGTTCGCGAGGCGCTAAAATTCAGGCGCAATAAAAAACAGGTGAAAAGTTATCTTTCTTCTATCAATCCCTTCAGACGCGCCTTGCGCCTGTATTACCCACGTGAAACCTACGCGCCAAATAACATGTGTTATTTTCAAATAATACGAGCTGTCAATCTGGTGACCCTTCTTGTGACCGGTATCCTTTCCTGCTTTGGAGAGAACGATGTGTGCGAGCGAATCTTTTTTGCTAAAGCGATCCTGCTGTATTTGCCCTTTTTTATTTATGGCATGATTGCGACCCTGCTTGGCCCGGCAGGGGAAAAGAATATTGATTTCAGCATCTTCAAAAAGCCATAAACTCGGGAACAATTTACGCAATAAACAACGGGGACGGAGGGAACACATGAGTATATGTGATGCGTTGAATCTGTTTGAATGACCATACTGACGTGAAACGGACAAGGAGAATAGCATGAAGCTCATAAAGGAAGCAGCGCTTCTAACGTTTGCATTAATGGCCGCTCTTGTGCTGTGCAGCTGCACGCAAGCGCCTCCGACAAGTGATGGGAAACTCTATACTGTTTACCATACGGAAGACATCTCCGAGTATGGTTCTTTCCCCTATTACGGATCGTTTGTCGGCGACACAGACAAGGAGCACCTCGCAGACGTATTCCAAAGCATGTTTCCGGCTGAGATCACGCCGGAGATGAAGGACGTTTGCTATCAGTTTTCTGAAGAGAACGGAAGCCACTGGAGCTTTGAGCTGTATCTGGAATTCACGATGGATACTCTTCAGGACTATCACGCAATGCTTTGCCGCTTGACGGAACGCGCCGGACTGACAGATGCACCGGAGAGCTTTCCCTACGATGAAAGCTATGATTGCTATCCTGCGTCACTTGTCTATGGCATTAGTACGTCAAGCAAGACAGACAGTCTTGAAGAGTATGCTGTGACTTATTCAGCGTCCAGGATGATTCTGAGTAAACCCGAGGAGCACAGAATCATCATCTGGGCACTTGAGCTTCAAGATGGTGCAACAGACGTAACGGATTACATGGCATTTTTTAACCGATTCGGTATCGATCCACGGGAGTTTTCTGCTTATTGCCACGATCAGTATTTGGCTGGCTTACAGAATAAGCAAACATAAGAGCCCGTGTTTTACCCTTATACAATTTCCCGAGATTTGGCGGCTGTCCATGAAAAGAGAATTGATTGCCGGCTTTGTCATTTCCATTCTGGCCATGGTCGTGATCGCTTGCGCCTTCTGCTTCCCTAGGACGAGTTTTCCCGCGGATGCAAGCGTGGCTATACAATTTGAAACGAATGGCACGCTTGAGCAGCATACGCTCCGTGCTGACGAAGCCCGGGAAATCGTCGCAATCCTGAATGCCTGCCGGGAGCATCCGGAGAATTATTCCTGCGGCTTTTCGGATAAAAGCGCCATCCTTATAAACGGCGTCAAGCTTTACCTGGCCTGGGACGCTTGCGGCATTGTCAAGGACAGCTCAAGCGGACGGTTCTTTTCCATCTCGAAGGAGGACAAGCACCGCATCGCCGACATTTTCGCCGAATATGGAGGCGTTGTACGCTGGTAATTTGAGAAAGGAATGGAGAACCTGTTATGAGGAAATCGACCGTATGGTGGATCGTTTGCTCTGTTCTGGTCCTTGGCGGTTTGACTCTGATTCTGTGTTTCCGCCTTGCGGCTGAAGCCGGGGATCGTTCTGTGGCCGTGTTGGGCGAATACCATGTACGGTTTGGAGACACGCCCAGGGCTGTAGAAAGAAAAATACAGCATCCCTGTCTTAAAAAAGAACGCCTCTCCTATTCCACCGAAACGTGGTGCCGCTACGAGCTGGACGTTCTCGGCGCCCCGGCCGAGATGGACTGTTATTATTACAACGGACGGATTCTCACACAGGTGGATATCCGCTTTCCAAAAGCGGAGGGGCCCGTTGATGCCCTGTTCGAACGCGCAAAAGCGGCCATTCAGAAGCATTACAAGGATAATGAGCTGTTCTTCTGCGAGGACATCGTTTACGAGAAGGACGGGGCTTATCGCCAGTCTCTCGGCGTTGACGACGGAGCTGTGGGAACCTTTTGTACGCTTGATGTCAGGGATTCCACGCTTTCTATCAGCTGCATCGACTCCAGATAAAGCTCTTCAATGAGAATTTGATTAGAAAGGTTGATACGCATATGATGGGTGATCATTATGGCGGATAATGCTTTTGAGAATGAAATTGCAGTACGCAATCACTTGCGCGAGAAGGTCGCAAGAAGAGAAAAGCTGACCCAGGAAGAAAAACAGTGGTTGGAGACACATAAGGAATTCAGTCAGATACTTGGCGTTCCGTATTTGAAAAAGGATATTATTTGCTTGGAAAAGGATGAATACTATCAGTTCCGAGTTTCTTTTCTCAGGGCGAATCATCCTTTCATGATCGCTCCATGCTTCAAAGCACCGGTTTTGGAGGGTAACATCACGACGGATAGGGAGCTTTGTGATTACTACGGGAAGAAAAGCAAGTCAAAAGCGGTGAAAATGCTTGTAACTCATATCAGCAAGGAAAACAATGCTTTTACTTTTTCATACCACTCTAAACTTGGGGCGCTCTGTGTTTATTTCTTCTGCGAGTATGATGATCAAAGACAGCACCTTCGCATGCGCAGGAGCAGTGATTCATGGGAAGGACTTTACATGCTTCGAAGGGATATCGATGAAAACAAGGTGCTTTATCAATGCAAGGCCGAGGGCGCGGCAGAATATGACAGCCTTGTTTTCTTGCTGGAATGGCGCAAAATTGATTCAACAACAAATCTATTGCCATAGAAATGTACATTTATTAGATAAATCTGCTGTTCCAGTCTGAAGAGGAAGACTGCCAAATGCAGTGGAGAATTGAAGAATACATAAATAATTTCTTATCTCAGGAACAAAATGCAGAGATTGTCTCATTGGAAGTAGTAGCGCTGTCAAATACGAAAAACTACGGGAGATGCAGCAAGTGTAACACTTGGTGCAGTAATCAGTCATTGCCCGATCCCGTTCATGAGTTTTCAAACGGAGAGCAAAGGAATGGAGTATGGTTTTGCGATATCTGCACGCCATCGGACTCAGAAATATCATTTTATACCTTGCGTTCACGATAGAAAAACAGAATCCACGTTTTCAGGAGAAATAGAATGACGCGAAAGCAGTTTCGGCATGATCTGCGCCGGGGACTGGGCAGTTGTCAGCTCGCATTGGATCGCTGCACCAATGTGGAAGAATATCGCAGCGAGGTGCTTTGGGGGGTGCAGCGCGCCCTCGCTTATGACGCCCAGTGTGAAGGAACGCGGGCGAACTATCTCTTTGAGATGATCGAGCGTTTTTATGACTGGTCGGAGTTTCATTCAGTTGCCGCTGCAGGGGCGAAGCGAAACCTCAAAGACCGGGACTGGCGTTTTTTCCACTATACGGAGATTCTTGCGCTCATGGAAGGTGCCGGGTATGAGCCCGCGCGGCAGACGATGGCGGAGCTCTATGAGCTGCTGCTGCAAGTCATCCGCGCCGGCCGCCCCGCGAGAAACGGCATCTGGTATGCTTTGGACAATTTCAGCCGTTGCTGCGTTTCCTTTCTGACCAACGCGTTTCAGACGCAGGAAGAGCGGGAAGTGTTTACTCTGCGCGTTCTTGCCGACTATGGAAAAATTCTTGCGCAAAAATCGTCTTTGAGCCCGCGCTGCGAGGATGAATGGTTTGAAGCTGTAGCGGCGGAAACCGTCGGTGAAGCGCGCCTGCAGGAGCTTCTTGCGCGTGAAAAGGATAATCAGGATATCGCCCGATACCTGCGAAACCGCGAAAGTCTGCAGGCGGAGCGCGAAGCCTATCAGGCGCAGCGGCGGCAGGAGGAGAAAAAGGAAACCGCCGAGGGGATCTATAACAAGCTGTGCGGCGGCACCGTCCCCGGCGGGGTGCTGCCGCTTCTGCTGCTTCGGAAGCTGGGACAGGAAGAGAGCGCCAAGCTATCGCGCTTTTACGCCGGGGAGGCGCGGGAGGAGCTGCGGAAGGAGATCCTGCGCCTGTTCCGGCCTAAGAACAGCATCGACGCCATGGAGGACGCCGCCGTCTCCCAGCTTTTGAAGGACGCGGAGAGTAAAAACGAGCCCCTGCGCAGCGAGGCGCTGCGGGTGCTGGATGAGATGAACCATGAGCGCGTGCGCCACTATGCGCTCGAGCGGCTGAAGCGGCAGCCAAAGGACGTTGATGCTCTGTATATGCTTCTGAGCAACTTTCGCCCTGGGGACGGTAAGCGGCTGATCCCGCTGGTGAAGGCCGTTTCTCTCCGTATGCAGAGCGGAGACTGGCACGGCGTGTTCACCGCAGTGCGGAACCTGATTGAACAAAACAGCGACGCCGACCGGGAGCTTTCCGCCGCCTTGCTGCCCTATATATACCGCGAGGGCTTCTGCTCCTGCTGCCGTCAGCACACCATGGAATTGATGCACGCGCGCGGTCTGCTGACGCCGGAGCTGATCGAGGAATGCCGCCGGGACTGCGATATGGAGATCCGGGAATTTGTAGAGAAGCTATAGGGAGGCGCTTCATGAAAAAAGCACGTACTGTTGTCACGGTCATGATCGTTTTGGCTGCTGTCCTTTTGGGATTGCATCCCTGTCGGCCAAAATACCGCTATGATGTGTGGAAAGACTCCCACGAGGTCTATGGCGACGCAGAGTATCAGCTGATGACGGACCCGGATCACAGCTATTCGCTTTATAACCACGCTATCAGTCATACAATGCTGAACGATGTTGAGCAATACCAAAATCTCGGCAAGTTTGCCTATTTCTATGGAAAAAGCCCCGCATCCTGGATGGAGAAAGCCGGGCTGTTTGCCATTTTGAATGCTGAAACCAATGCGCTTCAATATGTTTTGGATGAGGATTCCGCCCCGTCAGTGCAAAGAGAGCAGATGGAGGAATTCGTCGGGAAATATTGTTCGGACAGGGCTGTCACGATTACAAGCTTGTCCGAGCTAAGCGACGAAGAGCAAAGCATCCTTCTGCAACTGCGGGATAAGGAGTAACAAGGGAGGCATATGGCATGAATGATGTCAAAAGAATCATTGATGAATGGGATCCGATGGATCTATTGTCTCATACGCCCATGGATGAGTATCATTCCGAGATAGAAGAAATACAGCAATTGTTAAGGAAACGCTGATTTAATCACCCTGAACGGGAATAGTTATCTTTATTAGCTCACAATCGTGTACTGGCTGAAAAATCAGCGACATCATTGACAGGTTTTCGTGCGGCGGTTATATTTAGGTACAGGTGAAAAAAGTCTGGTGAATAAATTCTGTCCAACTTGGACAGAATTAAGGAAGCGTCCCCAATTTGGTAACGCTTTGTCTCCAATATGAAATTAGTTCCAAGTTGGAACTAATTTTTGAGCCTTTGAATTTCACCATACCATAAGAGCGATCAAAAGCATAGATGCAGGTGTAATAGGTCTGATGAAATAATTCTGCTCAACTTGATCAGAATTTCGCAGAAAAACATTTTTCGCTCAATCATGTCCTGCTATAAAAATCAGCGACATCATTGACAGGTTTTCGTTCGCCGGTTATATTTAGGTAGTTGTAAGTGGAACGCTTCCAAGTTTTTGGAGGTGTTCCACTTTTTCGTTTTGTTTTTTTCAGCCGCTCTCAGGTTTAAGGAAACCGAAAAAACGCCACCCTTGACTTCGCTCCGAGAATCACTATGCGTCGTTTGCCGACGGTGAGGAACTCATGAGCAGAGAAAGCCAGAGCACCGCCGGGAAGAACAGTGTAGTGATTCTCTCCGGCTCCAGTCAAGGGCAAGCCGCCTGCGGCGGTGGCTGCGTGATGCCTCTGGCTCAGAATCTTTGAGCAGAGTGCGGCAGGCGGCTCACACGTTTTCTCGTTAAAAAAGGACTGGTTTCACTTTTCACGGAGCAGCGTAAACAGTTTTGCAGTGAGGCTTTCCGAGCCATCATATCTTGGCAAATTGGAGCTGCTGCTTTGTGAACAATTTGTAAAACATAGAAAATGCAAGGTGCCAAACGCGAAAAAATTCAGCAATAGAGAGTGTAAGGGTAAATGATCATGAAGCTCTTCTTCAAAAAATATTGTTTCTTTTTTTATTTCTGGCAAAAAATTCGCCAATTGTATAGTGAAGGGCTTTACAGCTGGCAGCACCTGAAAACTGAATACACACTCATCGGGCACGTTCCCCGTACTGATGAGAAATTCTCAGCTTTTGCTGTAGGCGCGCCGTGACCTTCCGCAAGGAAGCAGCGATTTAGCTTATACAGCAGGAAACCGGATTGCTTCCGGCGGAGGCCATGACAGGTACGGGGCATAATGATACTTCTCTACGGAGCTGGCGGAGAACCCGGCAGGGGTGAGATTCCCATGGACCCGATTCGCAATCGGGCGTCTGATGAGTTTTCAATTATAGCATTTAAACTTCTCGCCAACTTGGCGAGAAGTTACCCGCGCCTACAAGGCAAATAGCCTTTTAATCGAAATCTCATAATTGAGTAACTGCTCTAACTTTTTTGGGAGTGGTGGAAAGGAGGAGCGCAAAGGAACTTGTGACCAAGTTGGGCACAAGTTGAGCAAGAACAATCAAGGCACAAATTTAATTGTGCCCAAGTTGGTCACAATTTGGCCGAGCAGAGAAAGGAGGAACAAAAATTGAAAATTAAGACGTGAAAACCCACTCGAATAGTCCTAATGGCGCACTTCTATACGGGAAACCCGGATTTCCCGTATGTGCGTCCTGCGGAGCTGCGAATGACGGCCTGAATCGCCATTCTTTTGCGTCACACAGCTCCGAACAAGTGGCGCTGCCCCTTGCGATGCTTTGCATCTAACCCTGTTCTCTCTTCGGAGGGAGAACACAATGAAAAATCCATATTGAAAAGGAGGCATGGTATTGAACCCAGAAATTGAAAAGCTCAGAGCACAAAACGAGCGAGACAAGAAACGATTGGAGGAATTACAGCACCAACAACAGCGACTGCAAAATCGAATAGATTATCTGGAAAGGGGCGAGCGTCAGAAGCGGGCGCACCGCCTGATCACCAAGGGCGCGGCGATTGAGAGCCTTGTACCGGAAACGAAGCAAATGGGCGAACGGGAGTTCTATGAAATGATGGAGCGCGTCTTTGACGTTCCCGCTGTTCTTCCCCTCTTGCCAAAGGGGGACGAGCAATAGCACTATATCATTTCCACGTTACCCAAATCAAGCGCAGCGCCGGACAATCGGCCATCGCCGCCGCGGCCTATCGCGCCGGAGAAAAACTGCATAGCGAATACTACGGCGACACCCCGGATTATTCCCGCAAGAGCGGCGTGATCGTCTCGGAGATTTTGCTCCCGCCGAATGCGCCGGAGCGATTCGGAGATCGGGAAACGCTCTGGAATGACGTGGAGAGAATCGAAAAGCATCCGAAGGCACAGCTTGCTTACAGCTTTGACATTGCACTGCAAAACGAATTTTCCCGTGAAGAAAATCTGGCGCTGGTTCGACAGTTCCTGCAAGATGAATTTGTCAGCCGGGAGATGATCGTGGACTATGCGATTCACGAAAAAGATGCCGGGGAGGGCGGCATTCCGAATCCACACTTTCACATTCTCTGCCCGATCCGGCCGCTCAATCCGGACGGAAGCTGGGGGCAGAAGCAGCGCCGGGAATACATTTTGAACGAACACGGCCAGCGCATCCCCGACGGGAAAGGCGACTATGACTTCAAGGCAGTGCCTACAACCGATTGGGGCAGCCCGGAACGGCTGGAAGCATGGCGGCAATCCTGGGCGGATCTGTGCAACGCGAAGTTTGCAGAAAAGAATCTGCCCGTCCGCATCGACAATCGCTCTTTTGTGCGCCAGGGAATCGAGCAGATCCCGACGGTTCACGAAGGCCCGGCGGTGCGGCAGATGGAGGCGCGCGGCATTTCGACGGACAAGGGCAACCTCAACCGGATGATCCGTGCAACCAATCGTATACTACGGGAGATCGCACAGAAAATCAAGGAAATTCTGGCGGCGATTGAAGAAACCAACCGGAAAATGCGGGAGTCCTCGTCTCCGGTGCTGTCTGAAATTCTCATGCGACGCATGGAGGAGCGCAACGCCGGCGCATGGTCGAACAAAGCGAAGCTCGGCAATCTCAAGGAGGCTTCCCATCTGCTGATTCTGTTGCAGGAGCGCAGCATTTTTACTCTGGAGGATTTTGAGAACTACATGAAATCCTATCAGGAAAAATCTTCGGCCATGACCGCGGCGCTCCGGGCGAAATCTGATCGGATGAAAGAATTGGAGGAGCTGATCCGTTTCGCAGAATCCTTCAATGAGCTCAAACCCGTTTACGACGAACTGAACAAAATCAAGTTCAGGAAAGCGCGGGAGAAGTACAAATCCGAGCATGAGCGCGAGCTTCGGCTGTTCCATCTCGCCAAAAGGAAGCTGGACGCCGCCGCACCGGATCACAGGATTCCGATCAAAGCCTGGCAGCTTGAGCTGGACGAATTGAGCAAAAGCTACGCCGCCGAGTCCGAGATCTTGAAACCGATCCGCGCGGAGCTCAAGGAACTCTATCGCATCAAATCCAAATTAGACCCATTCCTGCGAGAAGCATCGCAGGACAAAAATACTGAAAATCGAAAGGAGAAACATGCCCAGAAAGAAGAAAAAGATTAAGTACAGCGACCTTACCGAACACGATCTGGAGGTCATTGCCCGGTGCCTGCTGCCGGACATCATAGCTCTGTACGAGAGCGAGGAAGGTCAGAAAGAATTTGCCGAGTGGCTCGCTCAGCAAGAAAATAAAGGAGATGAAAATGAACAAACGGAAAATTGAGAAAAAGCCCTTGCAACTCGCGTTAAGTTATGTTAATCTCGCATCAGGAAGAATGTTGATTGTGAGGAGAACAGTAACTATGAAAGTCTTAGGAGAACGTCTGAAAACGCTGCGCGAGGAGGCTGGCTTTTCGCAGAACAAGCTGGCAAAGCTGATCGGCATCCAGCAGTCCAGCCTTAACCGCTACGAGAGCGGATTCTCAAATCCCACACCGGAGACGCTGCTCTTGTTTGCGGATTACTTCGACGTGTCAATGGATTACATCTACGGACGCACGGACAAGCCGCAGGGCAAGACCTACAAGTACAAGCCGCGTCTCGACCCCAACATGGCGAAATTCGTGGAGATGTGCTTCGAGCCTGGTACTCGCGCGAACAAGGAATTGAGGGCGTCGATTCTGAAAATGGTATCGGAGGATAAGGAATGAAAGCTGTCATCTATGCCCGCTATTCCTCGGACAACCAGCGTGAGGAGAGCATAGAAGGACAGATCCGCGAATGTACGGCCTTTGCGGAGAAGAACGGTATCACGATTCTGCGCCACTACATAGATCGCGCCTTCTCTGCCAAGACCGACAATCGCCCGGAGTTCCAGAACATGATCAAGGACAGCGGTAAAAAGCTCTTTGACATGATTATCGTCTGGAAGCTCGACCGCTTTGCCCGCAACCGTTATGACAGCGCGCGGTATAAATCCCTGCTGAAAAAGAACGGTGTCAAGGTCGTGTCCGCCACTGAGGTCATCTCCGAAGGTGCCGAGGGTATCATCCTTGAATCTGTCCTGGAGGGCTATGCGGAATACTATTCTGCCGATCTGTCTGAAAAGGTTGCCCGCGGCATGACCGAAAATGCCTTGAAATGCAAGTTCAACGGTGGTACAATCCCCATCGGTTATGTGATCGACGAGGATCAGCATTTTCAGATTGATCCGCTCACGGCTCCGTTTATTCTCGAAACGTACAAGCGTTACAACGATGGTGCGACGATGACGGAGCTGCGGGATTGGCTCAATGCGCAGGGCGTCCGCAACACCCGCGGGAATCCGCTCACCTACAACTCTGTGCAGCACATCCTGCACAACCGGCGCTATATTGGGGAGTATGCCTTCCGGGAAACGGTAATTCCTGACGGCATTCCCGCTGTCGTGCCGAAGGAGCTGTTTGACCGTGTGCAGGAGAAGCTGGAGGCCAACAAAAAGACCCCGGCCCACCATAAGGCCGAGGACGACTATCTGCTGACGACCAAGATCTTCTGTGGATACTGCGGGGCTTATCTCTGCGGGGAGAGCGGCACAGGCCGGAGCGGTGTTGTGCACCACTATTACAAATGCGTCTCTGTCAAGAAGAAGCGCACGTCCTGCGAGTGCAAGCCTGTCCGCAAAGCCTGGATTGAGGATCTGGTCATCAACTCCGTTTTGGAGATGCTGACAGAAGAGCGCATCAAGGACATTATCTTGACGGTAATGGAAGTGCAGGAGCAGGAGAGCACGGCGCTGCCTCTGTATGAGCAGCAGCTTCGGGAGGCCAATACCGGCATTGAAAACCTGCTGAACGCCATCCAGCAAGGGATTCTGACGAAGTCCACGAAGGAGCGCCTGGAGCAGCTGGAAGCAACGCGGGATGAGATGGAAACCCGGATTGCGCTGGAGAAGCTGGCCAAGCCGCGAATCAGCGAGGAGCATGTCCGCCACTTCCTGGAAAAGCTCCGCAGGCTGGACATCTCGAAGCCGGAGCACCGAAAGACGCTGATCAACGTTTTCGTCAACGCGGTCTATGTGTACAACGACAAGATCGTGATAAGCTGCAACTACAAGGACGGCACTAAAACTGTAAATTTTAGCGAAATGGAGGGCGCGCTCACAACGCGCTCCTCCGTCTCTGGTTCGGATTTGGATTGCCCCGGTGCACCACACGTATGTTAACATTTCCCTGTGCAAGAGATGTGCAAGAAAGATAATAAGACAGCAATCATGCAGTTTTTGAAAAGACTATCTATCTTGCAAACTTTAAACGGTAGAAAAGTTAACAGTATGAAAAAAGCCTGCCATTTAGCCGGGGATTCATAAGACAGTTTTGAAAGAAAAACTGGTTTGGCATCTGGCCGGCAGGGTTGGCTGACAAAGAAACCGGGATGTTGCGTACAGAAATGTGCGGATCATCCCGGGTTTCTTCTTCGTGTCAACCTTTGTTTCATTCTTTGTAACACACGCAGGAGTTTTATTCTAATGGTTTCTTTCTATATATTTTGTTGATGTATAACGCATTGCCAACGATACGGGAAGTCATGAGAATAAAAAAGAAGAGCCTTTCGACTCTTCTTGTCAAGGTAACAAAGATAAACCAGAGCTTGTCAGGTGTCCCGCGTCTTCGCGCCCAGTTGCTTCAACGCCTTCTTGCGCTCATACATCATGTTGTCCGCGCGCTCAAACACGTCGCGGAGCTGGCGGTCCTGCGGCGTGAGGATTGCGCAGCCGAAGGAGATGACGACCTTGTCCTCTTGGATGTTGGCCTCTACCTTGCGGTTCAGCGCACTGATCACCTCATCCATCGTGTCAAAGCCCTCCCCCTGGAGGAGGACGACGAATTCGTCGCCGCCGATCCTGAATACTGCGTCGTGGGAGAAGGCCCTGCAAATCATCGAGCTTGCGTCTTTGATCAGCTTGTCTCCGGCAGCGTGTCCCTGTGTATCGTTGACGTACTTGAGGCCGTTGATGTCGCCGATGACGACCGCCAGCTTTTCAATCTCGCCGGACTGGATCTGCCGGTTGATGAGCGCCTCATTTTCCGCATAGGCGTGCTTGTTGCGGATGCCGGTCAGGGAATCGGTGTTTGCCATGATGTGTAAAGCCCTGCTGGTTTCCTTTTCGGCATTGAGCTTGTCCCTGGACAGCTTCCAATATTGGAACAGGAGCACGACGGCCAGTGCCAGCACCGACACCGTCGTGAAGATGATCTGTTTTCGGCTGTTGGCGAGCGTCTTTTCGCTGATGTCCCGAATCTGATCCTGAATGATGTTCTCGCGGATCAGTACAGCCATCTCCCAGTCCGTGCCCTGGATGGGGACATAAACCAGCGTCTCCTCCATGCCGTCGGAGGCAAAGCGGAGGCTTCCCTCCTTTGCGGTTTCAAAGTCCTTGCGTTTTTCCCGAAGCACATCCTGCGGCACAAATGCCTGGATCGCGTCAAAGAGATTGCGGTTGGAGATTACGGTGCCCAGCTCTGTCCCAGACAGATTGCCGCCTTTTCTTGTATAGAGGGCAAAGTTGGTGCTGTCCTGATTGTCGAAGGCCAGCAGATCGACGATATCCTTGATGTCCAGCTGGACAAAGCAGGCCTTGATGGGCTTGTTCAATATCGATAGGCCTCGGGTGGGAGAGGTCAGGCACAGCTGCTTGGAGGAGCCGTAGAGGGACACCGTGCTGATGATTCTGCCGGTGATCTCCGCTTCGGACAGAAAGGCATGACGGCTTCCGCCGCTATAGGTCGTGTATTGTGTATAGACGATGTTGTCTTCATCCACCAGCGCGAAGCGGCTGAGTCCCAGCAGCGATTCCACCTTTCCGATCGAATCACGCAGCGCCTCCTGGGAATCGGCCCCTTCATCGGCAATATAGGCGACGGCCTTTTCCATCTGCTCAAAGCTGCTGTTGATCAGGTTGGCGATGGTCTTGGCCCGACGGTCGGCCATGGCCTCAAGGTAAAAGGAGCTTACGGCGGAGACGGCTTCATCCGTTGCGGTGCTGGTTTGATTCGAAGCCCACACCGAATTGGCTATCACCATGGCCATGATCAGCAGGCTGCCGAAGACGGCGGTCAGTACGAAAGTTCTTCTTGAAATCTTTTTCTGCGCCATTACATTTCACCATACAGCAGCTCGAGCATCAAAGCTGCGTCGTTCTGATAGATGACGGTCGTGATCTGGTCTGTCTTCTCAGGGAACAGTTCTCCGGGCAGCTTGCCATCGGCGAGCTTCACCGCGACCTGGATCGTGTCAAAGCCGATGGAATAGCAGTCCTGCACGCCCAGGCAATAGATGACGCCGTCGTTCAGATAGTGCAGGGCAAGCTCGTCGTGGTCCATCCCGACGATCACGGCGCCGCTGCCCTTCTGCGTGATAGCCCTGGCTGCGCCTACGGGATTGCTCATGTTGCAGCAGACGATCCCGTCGAGGTCGGGACAGTCCTCCAGAATCTTCAGGGTCAGCTCATAGGCCATGTCCACGGAATCCATGTCGTATTCCGTCGCGACAATCTCCATATCCCCGTATTTCGCGATTGTGTCCTTCGCACCCTGCGCCCGATCCTCGTGGCAGGGCGCACCGACGTTGCCCACAAGGATCGCGACCTTTCCTCTGTAGCCCAGCTTCTGACAGAGAGCCTCCGTCAGGTCCGCGCCGTCCTGATAGTTGTGCGTGTTGCCGACGTATGCCAGCCTCTTGCAGCCCTCAGCGGCGTCGGAGCTTGAAAAGGTCATTATTTTGTTGCCGGAATCCACCAGTTCATCCAGCACCGGAGAGATAACGGCCTCGTCCGCCACATCGACGCCGATGACATCGTAGCCCTTCTTGGCTGCCGTGAGAAGCCTCTGAGTCTGATCCTCGGCGGAGGCAGCGTTGGGGGCCATGTACTCGTAGGTGATGACGATCCCTTTCTCCAGATACTGTCTCTGGGCCTCCTCCATCCCGAGGGCAACGGCATCCCACCAAGGATGCACAGTCTTGTATGTGAAATAGAAATTGTAGCGGTCCTTTAGCGGCACATACGAATCCAACTCATGATCGAAGTGGACTGCGCTGCGCACGGAATCATCGGACGTGGACAGGGTTGCCCCGCCATCCGATCGGGCTTCAGGGGCGTTCGACGGGCTCTCTCCGGACAGACCGGCCTCCGCACACGCGGCGGGCAGGTAACCAGAACAGACCGTGAAGATGAGCGCCGTCATCAGCACAGCCAGCAAGAGGCGCATTCTGTTTTTGCACTTGTACATGGTGCATACCTCGCTGTTTTTCTTTCATTGTCTTGTCGGGGCGAACATGCCCCAATGCGTTATGTCTGCCTTAAATCTTTATTATACTACAATTCAGCAAAATGTCCACCTTTTTTGCCAGCACCGCACGGGCGTTTCATAAAAAACTGAGTGCATGACCATCCGGTGGAATCCACGCGGGAGATCTATGAGCTTTCGAAGCGGCTTCTATGGGAGCTGTGGAAAGATCACAGGACGCTGCGGCTTATGAGCATCCCCTTTCCAACCTGACAAGAGAAGATAAGGGGCTTCCAGATGTCTCTGTTTGGAGACGTGGACAGCGGCAGAAGAGAATGAGATGTGAAGCTGGACAAGGCAGTGGACGCTTTGCGCAACAAGTTTGGCGCCGACATCATCCAACGCGGTACCAACGTAGCCTATAAAGCCATTGCCTTTTACATAAATCGGGAGTATAATAAACTAACACGCAATGGTTGGAAAGACATTGGGTAACTCAATGTTAAGCGTGAAGTCCGTTGATGGCCTTCAAACGCTTGAAAAATCAAGGGAACTTGGCTGTTTCTATACTTCACGCTTATATATTTCACATTAGAGTTAACAGTACCAAGAGAGGGTACCCCCCTTGGGGGTGCCCTCTCTCGGTCCAGACGGTCCCGTGCTTTCCCCCCGAATCGAAGCCAAGCGCAGCGGGTTCGGTTTTTTATTTTCCCTTTGTCCCAGACACAGACCGATCACGGAAACGATACGTCCGCCGGCGGTCCGGTTTCTTTTTTATGAATTAATTTGAAAACATATAAGGAGTACCGCAGATGAAAAACCTGAAAAAACTCACGATCCTGCACTCCAATGATCTCCACGGCGATTTTCTGGCCGAGAAAGTGGATGAAAAGCTGGTCGGCGGTGTTTCCCGCCTGTCCGGTTACATCAACAAGGTCCGCAACGAGGAGAAGAACGTCATCTACACCGTCGCCGGTGACATGTTCCGCGGCTCCCTGATCGACAGCGAGTTTCAGGGTATCTCCACCATTGAGATCATGAATCTGCTGGCGCCGGACGTGGTGACACTGGGCAATCACGAGGTGGACTACGGCCTTGCTCATCTGCTGTTTCTGGAAAAGTGCGCCACCTTCCCGATCATCAATGCCAACATGTACCTGAAGCTCAACGGCGTGCGGCTTTTCAACTCCCATTACATCAAAGAGATCGACGGCATGCGCATACTCTTCGTCGGCATCCTGACGGAGACCGTCCTGAAAAAGACCAAGGGCGAAGAGCTCATCGGCACCCTGGTCGATATTGAGGACGCAGCCCAGGAGGTCGGCAAGATCTGTGACGCCTACCGCGATGTCGATATCGACTTCACCGTACTGCTGACGCACATCGGCTTTGAAGAGGACAAGAAGCTGGCCGCGAAGCTTGACCCGGACTGGGGCGTGGACATTATCATCGGCGGCCACAGCCACACCTATATCACGGAGCCCTGCGTGGTCGCGGGCATCCCCATCGTGCAGGCTGCCATCGGCACGGATCAGATCGGCCGCTTCGATATCATGGTGGATACGGACAACAACTGCATCGACTCCTACACCTGGCAGTGCATCCCCATCACGGACGAAAACTGCCCGCGCGACGAGGAGCTGGAGGCGGTCATCAACGAGTATAAGGATTATACCGACAAGAAGTATAACCGTGTGCTCACGCGCTTCCCGCGTGCCTATACCCACCCGCGGCGCAATATGGAGACTGAGCTCGGCGACGTGATGTCTGAGGGCCTCCACGCGCAGCTCGGCGGCGATCTGGTGATGCTCGGCTCGGGCAGTATCCGCAAGCCGAAGCTCGGCCCCATTGTGACGCTGAGAGATTATATGGAGGTTTTCCCCTTCGGCGAGCCCCTTTACAGCATCAAACTCACCGGTGCGCAGCTGCGCCATGTGATGCAGTTCATGCTGCGTGACGACGCTTTCATCGAAAGCATGCACACCCAGTGGTACCAGTTATCCGGCGGCACCCGTATTGTATACGACCGCCCGAACCGGACCATTGTCTCTTTCACCATAAACGGCGAAGAGGTTCAGGACGACAAGCTGTATTCAGTCATCGTGGAGAAATTCCACTATCTGAATCTGGATGCCTTCTTTGACCTCAAGAAAGACGACATAGAGCGAAACGGCGCTGTGATCAAGGTCGCAAGCTCCACGCCGAACGTGCTGGAGGAGTACTTTGTCTCCCATCCGCTCGTGGAGCTCAGCGATGCGCCGCGCATCATCGTTCAGGAATAAGGTCTACGGTAATGAAAATGCACCATCCGCAGCAGGGTGGTGCATTTTCATTAAGCGGGCTTTTCTTTATTATCGCAGGCCGCAGCCGTAGCTGACCATCTCTACCGCGCGGAAGGCGCGCTCGTTCCAGGGATAGCGGCTCGACTCGATCCCGGCGTCGGACATGATGGCTTCTGCGTTCTCGCCCTTGAGATCATAGCAGCGGTCGTAGACGGCGAGGATGCTCTCCAGAAAGGTCGACAGGCGCTCGTCGCTCTGCTTGTCCATCCAGGAGCCGACCGCAGAGTAGATCTCATCGTCCGTGAGGCTCGTCACCGCGCCCCAGTCCAAAAGCCAGGCCGCGCACCTCGCTGCCCGCAGGGAGCTTCCGGCGGTGCCGGGATAGACCGACAGCACGCCTTCAAAAATTTCCTCCAGCGCCGCGTCGTGGATCTCCGGCAGCTCCGGGGCGAGCGGCAGCGGCTCGGGGGTAGGCGCGGGCGTGGGCTCCGGGGTAGGCTCCGGGGTGGGGGCAGGCGTCTCGGTGGGGACGGGCGCGGGCGTCGGCGTCGCGGCCGGGGCCGTTTTTCCGCAGGCCGCGAGACTCAGCAGCACGAACAGCGCCAGGGTTATCATGAGGATTCTTTTCATTTGTTCTCTCCTTGTTCAAGTTCGGCGCGGACTTCATTGTGCGCAGGCGCACCGGGTCCGGACCGTGTTTTCTGTATGACATCATATCACAATTCTGCCCGCGAGCCAACCCGCTCCCCATATATTTCTTATGCCATAGCCTTCTTGTTTCAATTTTGATCTGCAATTCGAAATAAGGCAGCCATATTCTTGGTCGATGTTTCATAGCCGGACCTTCCCATACAAAGCATACCTTGAGATTTTGAGAAAGGGAACATAAAGCCAATTCTCAGCTATTGAGAATCCGTGTTTTATATGCTATAATGTTTGCCGCTAAAAAACCGAACCGCTAAAGGAGACTGAAATATATGAAATTAGGGATCGTGGGTCTGCCCAATGTGGGCAAGACGACGCTGTTCAACGCGCTGACCGGGTCGCAGGCCGAGACGGGCAGCTACACCAACGCCGGGGCAAAGCCCAACATCGGCACCGCCAAGGTGCCGGATGAGCGCCTTGACTGGCTGGCCGAGTACTACCACCCCAAGAAGTACACCCCCGCCACCATCGAGTTTGTGGACGTGCCGGGCGTGGCAGCCGGCGGCAAAGGCCGCGAGGTATTCCAGGCCATCCGCATGGTGGACGCGCTGGTAGAGGTCGTGCGGTGCTTTGACGACGACAGCGTCTTTCTCGAAAAGGCCGACGCCGTGCGCGATGCCGAATCCTTCGACCTGGAGCTGATCCTCGCCGACATGGAGATCGCCGAGCGCAGACTGGACCGTGCGAAGAAGAACGCCAAGAGCGGCGACAAAAAGTACAAGCGCGAGGTGGAGATGTGCGAGGCGCTGATCGCCCACCTCGAGGCTGAGAAGCCCGCGCGTGAGTTCGAGTTCACCGACGAGGACAGGGACATTCTGGTGGACGGCGGCCTGCTGACCGTCAAGCCCGTCATCTACGTCGCCAACCTCGACGAGGGCGGCATGTCCGACCTCGACCATAACGCAAACTTCCAGGCCCTCAAGGCCTTTGCCGAGGCCAGAGGCGCGGCGGTGCTGCCGGTGGCGGCAAAGTTTGAGGAGGATATCGCGGGCCTCGACCCCGAGGAAGCAGAAATGTTCATGGCAGACCTCGGCCTCACCGAGACCGGGCTCGACCGCCTCATCAAAACCTCCTACGACCTGCTGGGCTACATCTCCTTCCTCACTGCGGGCGAGGACGACGTGCACGCCTGGACCATCGTGCGCGGCACCAAGGCGCCCAAGGCCGCGGGCAAGGTACACACCGACATCGAGCGCGGCTTTATCCGGGCCGAGATCGTGGCCTTTGAGGACCTCAAGGCCTGCGGCTCCATGGCGGCGGCCAAGGACAAGGGCCTGTTCCGTCTTGAGGGTAAGGACTACGTCATGCAGGACGGCGACGTGACCATGTTCAGATTCAACATTTGATTTTCTCTGTCATTCTGAGCGAAGCGAAGAATCCCGTATCCGTTGGAATAACCATCTTGCGCAAAGTAACTGCGACAGCAAGCAGCCCCGGACCGATCGGCCCGGGGCTGCTTCGTTTATCTGTTTACTGTCTGTGGTTCAAAAAGCCCTTGATAGCGCCGGCGCCGGCGTACTTGGTGCCGTCGGGCAGGACCAGGGTGGGTGCCTGCTTGATGCCGTACTTCGACACAAGATCGGCGTTTTCGTCGGCCATGAGCTTGTTGTAGTGCACGCCCGCCTTGTCCAGGTAGCTGCACGCGATGCGGCAGTTGGGGCAGGTGGGAGTGGCAAAAAGGATAGGCTCATTGGCGGCTTCCTCGCTGGCTGCGGCGACAGCCACAGGCTCCATCTCGGGGATGGGGCTGCGCTTCTTGCCGGGACGCGGCAGCTGCTCACCCTCGGCAAGGGGGCCCTCGTGGCGGAGGGTAGAGCGCTCGATGACGTACTCCTTGCGCTCCTTGTACTCCTGGGTCTTGCCCACGTTCCAGTTCTGCACCGGGCGGTAGTAGCCGGTGATGCGGCTGTAGACCTCGGCGGTCTCACCGCATTCGGGGCAGGTGAACTGCTCGCCGGTGAGGTAGCCGTGATTTTTGCAGACGGAATAGGTGGGGCTGAGGGTGTAGTAGGGCAGCTTGTAGTTCTCGGCGATCTTGCGCACGAGGTTGGCGGCTGCCTTCCAGCTCGGCAGCTTCTCGCCCAGGAAGGCGTGGAAGACGGTGCCGGAGGTGTAGCGGGTCTGCAGATCGTCCTGCACGTCCAGGGCCTCGAAGATATCCTCGGTATAGCCCACGGGCAGGTGGCTGGAGTTGGTGTAGTACGGGGTGCCGCCGGGCTCGGCCGCGGTGATGATGTCGGGATAGGTCTCCACGTCGTGCTTGGCAAGGCGGTAGGAGGTGGACTCGGCCGGGGTGGCCTCAAGGTTATAGAGGTCGCCGTACATCTCCTGGTAGTCGCTCAGGCGCTCGCGCATGTGGTCGAGGACCTGCTTGGTAAACTCCTGGCATCTCGGATCGGTCATGTCGCAGCGCAGCCACTTGGCGTTCAGGCCAGCCTCGTTCATGCCCACAAGGCCGATGGTGGAGAAGTGGTTTTCAAAGGTGCCGAGGTAGTGCTTGGTGTAGGGGTAGAGGCCCTCGTTGAGGAGTTTGGTGATGACGGTGCGCTTGATCTTGAGGGAGCGCGCGGCCAGGTCCATGAGCTTGTCAAGGCGTTTGTAGAAGTCGGCCTCGTCGCTTGCCAGATAGGCAAGGCGCGGCATGTTCAGCGTCACGACGCCGACGGAGCCGGTGGACTCGCCGGAGCCGAAGAAGCCGCCGGACTTTTTGCGCAGCTCTCTGAGGTCGAGGCGCAGGCGGCAGCACATCGAGCGGACATCGGAGGGCTCCATGTCGGAGTTAATGTAGTTGGAGAAGTAGGGCGTGCCGTACTTTGCGGTCATCTCGAAGAGCATCTTGTTGTTCTCCGTCTCGGACCAGTCGAAGTCACGGGTGATGGAGTAAGTGGGGATGGGGTACTGGAAGCCGCGGCCGTTGGCGTCGCCCTCGATCATGACGTCGATGAACGCCTTGTTGACCATGTCCATCTCCTTCTTGCAGTCGCCGTAGGTGAAATCCATCTCCTTGCCGCCGACGATGGCGGGCAGGTCCTTCAGGTCGGCCGGAACCGTCCAGTCGAGGGTGATGTTGGAAAACGGAGCCTGAGTGCCCCAGCGGGACGGGGTGTTCACGCCGAAGACGAAGGACTGGATGCACTGCTTGACTTCCTTGTAGTCAAGATTGTCGATCTTGACGAAGGGAGCAAGGTAGGTGTCGAAGGAAGAGAAGGCCTGGGCGCCGGCCCACTCGTTCTGCATGATGCCGAGGAAGTTGACCATCTGGTTGCAAAGGGTGGAGAGGTGGCTTGCCGGGGAGGAGTTGATCTTGCCCGGGATGCCGAGGCCCTGCTGAATGAGCTGCTTGAGGCTCCAGCCCGCGCAGTAGCCGGTCAGCATGCTGAGGTCGTGCAGGTGGATGTCGCAGTTGCGGTGGGCGTCCGCGATCTCCTGGTCATAGACCTCGCTGAGCCAGTAGTTTGCGGTGATGGCGCCGGAGTTGGAGAGGATGAGGCCGCCGACCGAGTAGGTGACGGTGGAGTTTTCCTTGACGCGCCAGTCTTCGATGTTGAGATACTTGTCCACGGTCTCCTTGTAGTCAAGGTAGGAGCTCTTGGTGTTTCTCAGTTTCTCGCGCTGCTTGCGGTAGAGGATGTAGGCCTTGGCGACCGTCTCATAGCCGCCGCGGGAGAGCACGGCCTCCACGCTGTCCTGGATGTCCTCGACCGCGACCTCGCCGTCGTGGATCTTCGGCAGGAAGTCCGCCGACACGCGCAGGGCCAAAAAGTCGATGATGCTGTCGTTATACTCGGTTTTGGTCGCGTCGAAGGCCTTCTTGATCGCGTCGGCGATCTTGTTGAGGTCAAAGTCGACAATCTTGCCGTCACGCTTTACAACCTGGTACATATCTGTTATCCCCCATATATATCTAAATCTTGAAGTAGTCGATATCTTGGCTCCCCCTCCGGGGGAGCTGGCACGGCGCGTGTTCGCCCGCGCCGTGACTGAGAGGGTGTTCATCGACGTACAGCCCTCTCCGCCCCAGTTTGCGAACTGGGGCACCTCTCCCAAAGGGAGAGGCAAGTCAGCAGCCTCTCACCTGCACGGTCGGCACAATGGGCCGCACCGCATCGGCGAGAGCGTGCATCTCGTCCGCGTCGAAGCCCGAAAGCCCCGTGCTGTCGAGAATAGCGCCGGAGTCCTTGTACTGCTGCAGATAGTATTCCTTCGCACCCTCGATCCAATGCGCGGCCTCTGTAAGGCTTTCCGCCGTGTGGAGTCCCTTGACCACCGTGGTGCGAAACTCGTAGTCCACGCTGCCTTCGAGCAGGAAATCCTTTGAGCGCTCAACGCCTGCAAGATCGAAGCGGGCAAGCCCCGCGGTCTTCGCGTAGAGAGCGGGCCCGTTTTTGATGTCCATGGCCACCCGGTCCACAAGCCCGGCCTCCACGAGGGAGATGAGCCTTTCGGGGAAGGAGCCGTTGGTGTCGAGCTTTACGAGAAAGCCCAGGGCTTTGACCTCTTTGAGAAAGTCCCCGATGTCGGCATGCAGCAGCGGCTCGCCGCCGGTGATGGCCACACCGTCCAATACGCCGACGCGCTTGCGGAGGAAGGCCAGCACCGCCTCCTCGCTCGAGTCATGCGCAAGCTGCTCGGGCAGGACCAGGGCGCTGTTATGACAGAAGGGACAGCGGAAATTGCAGCCGCCGGTGAACACCGTACAGGCCACCTTTCCGGGATAGTCCAGCAGTGTGAGCTTCTGTAAACCGGAAATCAGCATCGGTCACCCCTCCTGTCAGCCTCGTTACCATAACACCGCGCTTGTGTTTTGTCAAGAGCAAAAGAGTAACAAAAACACAAGATATAGTTTCAGAAAACGGCAGTGTCCGAAAAACGGCACAAAATATAGTGTCGGCCCGGAGGCACCCTCCGGGCTGACACCTTGGCTATTGTAGCGGATTTGTCCCGCAATTTCAAGGGGCAAGGGCCCCCGAAATGTATTCTTGTGAGATATGCCGATTTCTTGCGGCGAGTTTGCGCACAGTCTTATCCATTTTCCCGGTCTTGACAAGGCGCGTCCGGTACGCTGCCTTTTTTCAGCCGGAGCACCAGACGCAGGACCCGCATGGCGGTGCGCTGGAGCTCGGCGAGGGTGATGCCCTCGGACCGGCCCAGGGTCTCCAGCAGTGTCCCGTCGGAGTGACAGCGCTTGTCTGTCTTTTTCCAGTTGCCCGGCATGAGCACATCCACACCGGCGCGGACACGGTAGGCGTTGTCGCGCAGGGCCGGAAACTCCGGGCTCACGGCGTGCTGCATCCACCAGTCGGTGATGACGACGCCCTCGAAGCCCCAGTCGCCGCGCAGGACTGTTGTGGCGAGCTCATAGCTGTAGTGGGCATAGACGCCGTTGATTTTGTTGTAGGAGGTCATGATCGTGAGGGGCTTTGCCTCGCGCACGCAGATCTCGAAGCCGCGCAGGTAGATCTCCCGCAGCGCCCGCTCGGACAGGCGGGAGTCGTTCTGGTTGCGGCGCGTCTCCTGGTTGTTGCAGGCAAAGTGCTTGGGGCAGGAGGCGTGCCCCCGGCTCTGCACCCCGCGCACCGCCGCGGCGGCGATTTTGCCGGTGAGCAGCGGGTCCTCGGAGTAGTACTCGAAGTTTCGCCCGCACAGGGGGTTGCGATGGAGGTTCATGCCGGGGCCGAGCTGCACGTCCACACCATAGTGGGTCATCTCCTCCCCCAGCTTTTGATGCAGGGCCTCTACAAGCGCCGTATTCCAGGTGCAGGCCAGGGCCGTACCGATGGGCATGAGGCAGGTGAAGCGCTGCAGGCGCAGCCCTGCGGGGCCGTCGGCTGTGATGATCTCGTCTATCCCCTTCTCGCGCAGACCCTCGGTCACGCCGCCGAAGCCGCCCGCGTTGCCGGGCACGCCCAGAGGCACGTTCATCATCCCCTCGCCGCGGCTCAGGGCCTCCAGCTCCTCGGGGGAAAGGCCGGTGACGAAGGCCTCGAGGCTGAGCTTCCCCGCCGCGACGTCATCCAGGGTGCCGGGCGCGGGAGCTGCCCTCACCGGGGCGGGCAGCTCCGTCAGGATCACCTGGCGCAGCCTGTCGCTCAGAAGCTTCAGCGGGCGGCAGCTTCTCACGATCCTGTCCTCCGGGACGCGGAAGCTGCCGAGCTCCTGCTCGCCGACCGAGAAGCGGTACTGCCCGGCTTCCAGGATGAAGGCGTGGCGGCTCTCGTCATAGGAGGCGAAGTCCTGATCCGTGCACCTGAGGGTGACGGTCTCGCTGTCGCCGGGGTAGAGCTCGCTGGTCTTGGCAAAGGCGCAGAGTACCCGTTTGGGCTTGTCGAGCGCGCCCACCGGGGCGGAGCACCAGAGCTGCACGACCTCCTTGCCGGGCATGGAACCGGTATTCGTGACCCTTGCCGTGACAGTGAGCATCCCGCCCCGGTGAGCGAAGTCCTCCGCCACGGTCTTGAAGCTTGTATAGCTCAGGCCGAAGCCGAAGGGGAACAGCACGCTCTTCGGCGCAAAGCGGTCGAAGTGCCGGTAGCCGACAAAAATCCCCTCGGCGTAGTTGTTATAATCCCTGCCGCCGAAGTTTTTGCTGCTGGGATAGTCCACATAGTAGCGGGCAATGGTGTCGCTGAGGCGTCCGCTGGGGCTGGTTTTGCCGCAGAGGATGTCCGCAGCGGCGTTGCCGCTCTCCATGCCGCCCTGCCAGACATAGAGGACGGCGGAGATACGCGCGCCGTAATCCTCTGTCCAGGCCATGTCCATGATGCTGCCCACGTTCATGAGTACCGCCACGCGCTTAAAGTGCTCCGTCACCAGATCGAGCATGGCGCGCTCGTCCTCGGTGAGGTAGTAGCTGCCCTTTTCGAGCATGTTTTCCCGATCCTCCCCGGCGGCGCGGCCGATGACCACGAGGGCCGTTCCGGCGGTTTTGGCGGCATTTCGCACCATTGTTTCGTCAAGCTCCATCTCGGGATAGCTGAACGGCCAGTGGCCCCACCAGCCCTGATCGACCGGGTTTTCCGCACACCAGGCCGCATAGGTTTTGGCAAGAGCCGTGTTGTAACGCTGGCCCGCGTTTTTGAGCCCCTCCATCAGGTTCACGCGCCAGGCCGGGTGCACGTCACCGCCGCTGCCGTAGCCCACATAGAACCAGTCGAGCTGGCAGCGGCCGAAGACTGCCGTCTCCTCGTCCTTTTTCAGCGGCAGCATCCCGTCGTTTTTCAGCAGCACGCAGGCCTCCGCCCCCGCCCTGCGTATCAGCTCCGGAAAGCCCTCGGCGTAGTAGCGTTCGCCCTCGGGGGTGTTCTCCTCCTGCATCAGTCCCGCGCCCATGTGCCGGTCGATGGAGCGCTGCATGAGCTTTCCGAACGTCTTGGAAACAAAGTCCATTTTCTGTTTCTCCGATGTTTTTATATTTCAAATACGTTATTGAGGGAGCTTTCCTTCCTCAATAACGTCTGTAAAACCTGTTTTCAATCGAATTAAAGCATTGCCGCCATTTGAGACTTCTGCGTATCGTCCCCGTCCTCAAGCTCGGGGAGGTTGTCGCGCAGGAGGATGTCCCCTGCCACCGCCGCGCGGGCCAGGACCATCTTGTACGGGTCCACCGAGTGGGTCAGCCACACGCTGCCGCCGATGACACAGCCGCTGCCGATCTTCGTCTTGCCGCCGAGCACCGTGGCGCCCGAGTAGATGACCACGTTGTCGCCGATGTCCGGGTGGCGCTTGATGCCCTTGACGAGGCTGCCGTCTTCCTCGACGGCGAAGCTCTTGGCGCCCAGGGTCACATGCTGGTAGAGCTTGACGTGCTGCCCGATGGTGGTGGTCTCACCGATGACGACGCCGGTGCCGTGGTCGATGAAGAAGTAATCGCCGATGGCGGCGCCGGGGTGGATGTCGATGCCGGTGAGGCGGTGGGCATACTCGGTCATGACGCGGGGGATGTAGGGCACCTTCTCCGCGTACAGCACATGCGCCAGGCGGTAGGTGGCGATGGCGGTGAAGGCCGGGTAGCAGAGGATGACCTCGTCCGGGCTCTTGGCCGCGGGGTCGCCCTGGTAGGCGGCGATGAGGTCCGTGCCGAGCTGGCGGCGGATCTCCGGCAGGGCGGAAAGCATGGCGGGCACGATGCGCTCGCGCGCCTCTTTTTCGGTCATGACCGATTCCGCGCAGCGCTGCAGATGGCCCATGGCCTCATGCAGATACTGCTCGCGTGCAAGGCGGGCGGGGATGTCCAGGCTCTTGAGATGGCCCGCGTGCTGGGGGAAGAGCGCCGCGATGAGCAGATCGTCCATGCGCTCGACTCTTCCGCGAAAGCCGGTGAAGTCCATTTGCTCTGCGGTGCCGAAGCCCTCGGCCCCTTCCAGGCCGCGGGCCGCCTCGGAAATGAGCTGTTCGAGATGTCTGTCCATACTCAGCCCTCAAAAAGCGGCGTGGAGAGATAGCGGTCGCCGGTGTCGGGCAGGAGGGCAACGATGGTCTTGCCCGCGTACTCGTCACGCTTTGCAAGCTCCAGAGCGGCAAAGAGCGCCGCGCCCGAGGAGATGCCCACCAGCACGCCCTCCTTTTTCCCGATGAGGCGCGCGGCCTCATAGGCCTGCTCGTTTTCCACCGGGATCACCTCGTCATAGATGCCGGTATCCAGTACCTTGGGGATAAAGCCCGCGCCGATGCCCTGCAGGCCGTGAGGGCCGGGCTTGCCGCCGGAGAGGACCGCCGAGGTCGCGGGCTCCACCGCCACGACCTTCACGCCCGCCTTCCGCTCCTTGAGATAGCGGCCCACGCCGGTGATGGTGCCGCCGGTGCCGACGCCCGCCACGAACACGTCCACCGTGCCGTCGGTGTCGTTCCAGATCTCGGGGCCGGTGGTGTCATAGTGGGCTTTGGCGTTGACGGGGTTTACAAACTGGCCGGGGATGAAGCTATGCGGCATGGAGGCCGCGAGCTCCTCCGCCTTTTCGATGGAGCCGGTCATGCCCTTCGAGCCGGGGGTCAGCACGAGCTCGGCCCCGAAGGCCTTCATGAGCATGCGCCGCTCCATGGACATGGTCTCGGGCATGACGATGATGACCCGATAGCCCCGTGCGGCGGCGACGGCGGCAAGGCCGATGCCGGTGTTGCCGGAGGTGGGCTCGATGATGACGGAGCCGGGGCCGAGCTTGCCTTCCCGCTCGGCTTCGTCGATCATGGCGCGGGCGATGCGGTCCTTGGCCGAGCCCGCGGGATTGAAGTATTCAAGCTTTGCCAGCACCTTTGCCTTGAGGCCCAGTTCCTTTTCCAGATTATGAAGCTCCAGCAGCGGTGTGCCGCCGATCATTTTGTCAACAGAGGTATAAACGTTCATGGTGTTCTCCTTTTCAGAAACAGACAGTATAATATTTATATGTCATCCTCGCGCCGGTGTCAACTAAAAATAACGGGCGCCGGCAGAACCCGGCCGGTAAAGAATTTGTTAAGTTTCCCGATTATCCAACACAACGCATGCGCTGTGTGTTGCTTTTTTCAGGTAAAGGGAGTACAATACACAGTTGTTTTATAATATGTTAATGTTGGCATTTATGTCGGCATTTCGATAAAAGAGGTACTTTTTCTCTATGGACTACGAAAAGGAGAACAGCGGCGGCTTTATGATGAAGCTTGCCTCGTTCATTGTCGATAAGCGAAATCTGGTGTTCCTGCTGGTGGGGATCTTCATGGTCTTCTCCCTCTTCGCCCGCAGCTGGGTGGAAGTAGAGAACGACCTGACCGCCTACCTGCCGTCGGGCTCCAAGACCAAGGAGGGCCTGGAGGTGATGGAGAAGCAGTTCATCACCTACGGCTCGGCGGACCTGATGGTGGCCAACATCTCCTACGCGGAGGCCGAAACGCTGTTTGAGGATCTCAAGCAGATCGAGGGCGTGCAGAGCGTCGCCTTCGACGACACCACCGAGCACTACAGCAAGGCCTCCGCCCTCTACTCCGTCACCTTCGACTACCCGGAGACGGACGACGCCTGCCTCACATCCCTGGACGCGGTGCGCGCCGCGCTCAGGCCCTATGATACATACGTCTCCACCACCCTCGGCGACATGAGCGCGGAGCTGATCGACAAAGAGGTCGGCATGATCACAGCGTTCGTTGCCGTGATCGTGGTGGTGGTGCTCACCTTCACCTCCCAGACCTATGCGGAGGTGCCTATCATCGGCCTGACCTTCATCACGGCGGCGGTCATGAACCTGGGCACAAACTTCCTGCTGGGCAAGATCTCCTTCGTCTCAAACTCGGTTACGACGATTCTGCAGCTTGCACTGTCCCTGGACTACGCCGTTATCTACTGCAACCGCTTCAAGGAGGAGCACGAGACCCACGAGCTGCGCGACGCGGTGGTCATCTCCCTGTCCAAGGCCATCCCGGAGGTCGGCGCCTCGAGCCTGACCACCATCGGCGGCCTGATCGCCATGATGTTCATGCAGTTTAAGCTTGGCCCCGATATGGCCATCTGCCTGATCAAAGCCATTTTCTTCTCCCTGCTGTCGGTGTTCACGGTGATGCCCGGCCTGCTGATGCTCATGGGCGAGCTGATGGAAAAGACGCGGCACAAAAACTTTGTGCCGAAGGTCCCCTTTGTCGGCCGCTTTGCCTACGCCACGCGCTTTATTATCCCGCCCATTTTTGCCCTCGTGCTGGTGGCGGCCGTTTCCCTTTCCAACCGCTGTCCCTATGTCTACGGCTATGACACCCTCGTCACACCCAGGCTCAACGAGATGCAGATCGCCGAGAAGATGATCGCCGAGACCTTCTCCCACCGCGCCATGGTGGCCGTGGTCATCCCCGGCGGCGACTACAGCGAGGAGCAGAGCCTCATCCGCGATTACGAGGGCTACAGCCAGATCGACTCTGTCACCTCCATCGCCAACGCCGACGCCATCGGCGGCTACAAGCTTGCCGACAAGCTCTCGCCGCGGCAGTTTGCGGAGCTTATGAAGCTGGACTATGAGACGGTGGAGCTTCTGTACGCGGCCTACGCCGTGCACGGACAGAGCTACGACAAGCTCATCAGCGGCATATCCAAGTACAATGTGCCGCTGGTGGATATGCTGCTGTTCGTGGTGGACATGGTGGACGAGGGCTATGTGACTCTCGACGCCGACCAGTCCCAGACCCTCAACGATGCCAAGGCCCAGATGATCATGGGCAAGCAGCAGCTCGAGGGCACGGACTTCGACCGCATGCTCGTCTATCTGACCCTGCCCGAGGCGGGCGACGAGACCTACCGCTTCACCGATACCATCCGCGACGTGGCCCAGTCACACTATCCCAAGGGGCAGGTCTATGTGGTGGGCAACTCCACCAACCAGTTTGAATTTGAAAAATCCTTCCAGGTCGATAACGTCGTGGTCAACGTCGTGTCCATCCTGATCGTGCTGGCGGTGCTGCTGTTCACCTTCAACTCCGCGGGCATGCCGGTGCTGCTGATCCTGGTCATCCAGGGCGCCATCTGGATGAACTTCTCCTACCCCACCCTGGTGAAAAAGGATGTCTTCTTCCTGACCCAGCTCGTGGTCAGCTCCATTCAGATGGGCGCGAACATCGACTACGCCATCGTCATCGCCAACCGCTATATGGACAACACCAAGACCATGCGCCCGAAGGAGGCCATCATCGAGGCCATGAATTTTGCCTTCCCGACGATCCTGACCTCCGGCTCCATCCTCGCCACCTCCGGCATCCTCATCAGCTTTCTGACCACCGAGTGCACCATCAACGGCATCGGCGACGCCCTGGGCCGCGGCACCATCATCTCCATCATCCTCGTCATGTTCGTGCTGCCGCAGATTCTGATCCTGGGCGGCAAGATCATCGAGAAGACCTCCTTCTCCATGCCCAAGGTCGCAGGCCGCGAGCACCGCGGCAGCGGCACAGTGGCGGTGGACGGCCTCATCTCGGGTGAGATCCGCGGCACGGTCAACGGCGTTTTCCGCGGCACCATCGATGGCGACGTGAATGTGCGGCTGCTGTCGGGGAAGATAGAGGCCCCTGACGAAGAAAGCGCCGACGGGGACGTTTTCCCGGAGCTGCCGCCGACGCCGGAGCCGGAGGAGGCCGCTCCCGATGCGCCCGCCGAAGCGGACGGAGAGGAGGCAGACGAGAATGAATAAACGCATATCCGTTCTTCTTTCGCTGCTGCTTCTGGCAGTGCTGATCCTTTCTCTGTGCCCCGCCGCCCTCGCCGAGGAGCCGGAGCCCATCCGCATCCGCACGACGGAGGATCTGCTTATGCTTGCGAGGGAATGCTCCCTCGACACCTGGTCCGACGGGAAAAAGGTCGTGCTGGAAAACGATCTGTCCCTGTCCGGGACGGACTTTACGTCCATCCCCATCTTCAACGGCGAGTTTGACGGCGGCGGCCACACCGTCTTCGATCTCACGCTCAGCTCCGCCCAGTCCCCCTGCGGCTTCTTCCTCGAAACGGGGAAGGACGCGGACGTGCACGATCTGAATGTGAGTGGCACGGTCATCACCACCGGCGACGACAGCGTCGTGGGCGGGCTTGCGGGCGTGAACCGCGGCCTCATCTCCAACTGCTCCTTCAGCGGTGAGGTCAGCGCCCTGCGCACCGTGGGCGGCCTTGTCGGCAGAAATGAGGCAGGCGCTGTCATCACCGCCTGCTCCGCCTCCGGCAGCGTCCGCGGCCTGAGCGGCACGGGCGGCATTGCGGGCGAAAACAGCGGCGCCATCATCGACAGTACAAACCGCGCCTTCGTCAACACCGAGAGCGTAGATCCCAGCCTGCGCCTTGACACCATCGACACCAGCTCCATCCTGAACTTCATTCTGAGCCTGCGCACCGACAACGCCGGCATCACCACCGACACCGGCGGCATCGCGGGCTTCTCCATGGGCTTTATCGAGGGCTGCCGGAACGAGGGCACCGTGGGCTATCTGCACCTCGGCTACAACGTGGGCGGCATCGCCGGGCGCTCGGGCGGCTACATCAAGAGCTGCGTCAACGACAGTGACATCTACGGCCGCCGGGACGTGGGCGGCATCGTCGGCCAGGCCGAGCCTTTGACCAAGGTCCTCGAGGCCGCAAACGCCCTGTCCGGTTTAAGCTATCGTGTCTACGCCCTCAACCAGGCCCTCAACGACGCGGCGGCGGACGCGCGAAACCTCTCCGACGACGTTGCATGGCGTTTCGACAACCTCCGCCTATATCTTGACCCGGTGGGCGACGCGATCGGCGCTTTGGATGTGACCGATCCGGACACAGCCTTCTATCTGCAAAGCGTCATCTCCGACTGCGTTTACAACATGTCCAACGAGATAGCGGCCATCAGTCAGGATGTCGACCAGCACGGCGCGATCCTCAAGAGCGACATGGACGACATCAACAGCAACCTCAACGCCCTGTCCGGCACCGCCATCCAGACTGTCGACAGTCTTGTCAACACCGAGGACAGCGGCGATATCCTGGTGGACGACTCCACCGACGAGGAGGACGACGGCAAGACCTACGGCAAGACTACCCACTGCGACAACAACGGCAGCATCAGCGGCGACAACAATGTCGGCGGCATCGTCGGCAGCCTCACGGTGGAAAGCGAAGTGGACCCCGAAAGCGACCTGAGCGCAATCACCGGCAACCGCCTCGCCAAGAACCGCCTGAGCGTATACGCGGTGGTGATCGGCTGCGTCAACCGCGGCAGCGTCACCGCAAAGCACGAGTGCGCCGGCGGCATCGCGGGCAAGATGGATCTCGGCACCGCGGCCCACTGTGCCTCCTACGGCCCCGTCGCCCTGGAGGACGGCGACTATGCCGGCGGCATCACTGGTCTTCTCTACGGCACGGTCAAGAGCAGCTGCGTCAAGTGCAGCCTCAGCGGCAAGCGCTATATCGGCGGCATCGTCGGCAACGGGTACGACGCCCAAAGCAGCGACAAGGAGGACCGCTCAAGCCTGGTCTCAGGCTGCTACGCCCTGGTGGATATCCGGGAAAAGCCCCAGTTTGCGGGCGCAATTTCCGGCGGCAGCGCGGGCATTTATGAGAACAACTACTTTGTCCCGGCGGACTACGCCGGTCTCGACCGCCTGTCTATTCACGGCAAGGCCGAGCCCATCCCCTTTGAGCAGTATGCCGCGGTGGAGGGTCTGCCCGAGGAGGCCAGGACCTTCCGTCTTCGCTTCATGGTGGAAGACAGCCTCATCAAGGAGATCCCCTTTTCCTACGGTGCAAGCTTCGACCGCAGCGTCTTCCCCGAGGTCTCCCGCCGCGACGGCGCCTACGCCGTCTGGGACCGCACCGATCTGAACGATCTGCGCTTCGACACCACCGTCACCGCCCGCTACCGCATGGACGAGACCGTCCTGCGCTCGGCGCTGGAGCGTGAGGACGGGCGCGCCGTGGTCTACGTGGACGGTCAGTTCCAGCAGGGCGACGAGCTCACACTGGAGATGATCCCCGTCACGGAGGAGGAGATCCGCAATTTCTCCGGCACCTGGCAGGACACCGTGCGCGAGCAGCTGCGCTCCATCTTCCGCGACCGGGAGCCGGACTACTCCATCCCTGTGAGTGTTTCGGAGCATGTGCGTGTCAGCTTCCCCGAGGACGGGCTGGACAGCCACAGCGTGCGCTATCTCACCCCGAACGGACAGACGGAGAATTACCGCCTTTATCTTTGGAGCGATGACGGCTGGCAGCGCATCCGCCCGGACACCTTCGGCAGCTATTATCTGATCGAGGTTCCGGGGCAGCAGGCTCAGTTTGAGCTGGTGTCCACCATCCAGTCCTGGTGGATCGTGGCCTATATTGCGGCGGCACTGGTGATCCTGGTGCTGCTGATCATCGTGATCGTCAAGCTCAAAAAGTTTCTGCGCTCTCGCCCGAAGAAAGAGCGCGTGCCCTTCCGGGAAAAGCCCTTCGGGCGCTTCCTGTACACGCACCGCAAGCCTCTGCTTATCGCCCTGCCCGTGCTGCTGATCGCCGCGGCCGCAGTGCTTCTGCCGCTTCGGTTTTCAAACGTCGGCTCCGCGCTTTCGGCTTACCGTATCCTCAAGGATTTCTCGCGGCAGGAGGTGGATGTGCTCACCCATGTCCGCATCCAGGCCGAGGAGCGGGATGTGGAGCTTACCACCACCGTCCACCGCGTCAGTGAAAACGGCCACATGATCCGCTGTGTCGAGCAGTACGGCATCCCGCTGTACATCTCGGACGGCATGGTCTGCATGGAAAACGGCCGCGTCTTCCGTCTGGCGGAGGGAACGCTCAGTCAGGGCAAGGTGCTGGATCTGGCGCTGGATGTGTTTTTGCACGAGGATATCCAAAAGGCCACCGTCGACGGGGTGCCCCGCTATCTCGCGGTGATCGGCGGCGAGACGGCCGACCGCATCCTCCGCCTCTTCCTGTCGGCAAGCGATGAAGACCTGCTGCACGCCGATAGCATGACCATTGCCCTGGATACCCGGGACGGAGGTCTGTATCAGCTCTCCTTTGAAGGCACCGGCACCGCCTCCAGCGGTACCGCTTTCGAGTTCGTCGTGTCGCTGACGCCCCAGGAGATGACCGAAAGGCCGAAGATCCCGCAGGCCGTGATCGACGCCGTCACAAACGGCGGCGGAGAGGACGACCAGATCCTGTCCGAGGATCTGCTGATGCTCCTTGCTGCCTGGGTCAGAAACGAGAGCGCCGAGACCGTCAGCGCCGATATCGCGGTCAACGCCGACTGCGGCTCGTTGAGCCTCACACCGCGCTACAGCTACTCCCGCCGTGCGGTGGACGGCACGGACGTGCACTGCATCCGCTCGGCCCTGTTTAAGCTCTACTTCACCGACTCTGCCGCCTGCACCGCCGCCGGTCTCGATTTGAGCGAGGCCCAGCAGCGCGTGGTGGACACGGCCCAGCTCATCCCGATGGCAAAGGAGCTGTGCCTCAAGGGCCAGTTTTCCAGCGCCCGCGCCGGGGAGCGCACGGTCTTTGTCATCCGGCTCGGCGCCGACGACGCATCAGACCTGGTTTCCAAACTCCTGCCGGAGCTTGACCGCCTCAACCTGAGCTATGAGGACTGCCTCCTGCGCATCACCCTCACGGACGGCGAGCTTGACTGCATCGAGCTTGACTGCGGCGCCTCCCTTCGCGTGGTGTCCCGCGACATCGACGCCTCCGTGCGCGTAACGGTGCAGTTCAACGACAGCGAAGCGGAGGAGATCCCCGCCGCCGTAAAGAGCGTGCTGGTGAAATAACAACTATTAGGGCGCGCTGCAAAATGATAATTTTTCGTAAAAGCAAAGCATTATGAGCGTAGGGGAGGGGCTTGCCCCTCCCGAGCACGACGCGCTTGAACCGTGAAAAATGTACGGCGATTTCGTAGAATACTACGATTTCGCCGTACATTGCCTTTCTATAGTCATGCTGTACCGCCGGGAGGGGCTTGCCCCTCCCCTACGGTATTCACAGGCAATTATGCAAAAAGTGAATTGTGGGTATCGGCTTTAGTCAGCAATATAGGCAGGATCAACACTTGTAGCGTAAAACTTGTACCGTAGGGGCCGATGTACCCTAAAGGGCAAACACCCTCATCGGCCCGAAACCTTAAAGCTTGTACAATGTACCCACGTTTCGGGTCGATCTGGGGATCGACCCCTACGAGACGGGCACTTTGACAGTTTGCTGAGTTAAGCCGATACCCATAAAGTGAATTATGCAACGCACCCATTCTTCCATGTCTCTTCACTTCTCCTTTGCAAGCCTCAGCAGCTCCTCCACCGCCTGCCTGCCGCCTGCCACGACCGACGGGCGCGTCGGGTCGAGGGGCAGGGCCCCGCCCTCGAGGGTGCGGCAGATACCGCCTGCCTCCTCCACGATGAGCTTGCCCGCCGCGTAGTCCCAGAGAGAAAGGCCCAGCTCGAAGAACACGCCGGCCCGGCCCGCGGCCGCCGTGCACAGGTCCAGCGCCGCCGCGCCCTCGCGCCGCACATCCAGTCCCGCGAGGAAGGCCTTCTTCATGAGACCGAAGCAGCGGTCGGCGAGCTTCGGATCGTAGGGCGTCGTGCCGCAGCAGACGAGCGTCTCGGCAAGCGGCGCGTCGGTGACATGGATTGGCCGTCCGTTTAAAAACGCGCCCGCGCCCTTCACGGCGGTGAAAAGCTCGTTTACGTAGGGGTTGCAGATGGCCGCGGCGCGCAGCTCCCCCTTGCACATGTACGCCGCCGAGATGCAGCTGTGGTGCAGGCCGTGGACAAAATTCATCGTGCCGTCGATGGGGTCGATGATGAAGACGTGCTCTGCACCGAGATCGTCATGCCGGTCGTTTTCCTCACAGAAAAAGCGCGCGTCCGGTACGGCCTCCGAAAGCCGCCGGATCAGCATCTCCTGCACCCGGCGGTCATATTCGGTCACCACATCGCGCCGGTCGGTCTTGCGCTCGGCCAGGATGTCATGGGCCTCCAGCATCAGTGCCGCGCCCGTGCGTTCGGCATCACAGAGCAGGGAAAGGATTTCATTGTCAGTCATTGCAGCATCCTCCGGGAGAATCGGTTTTCCATATTATAATAGAAAGCGGCGCATTTGTACAGCGCCCCGACGGAAGGCAGCGACGGTTTTTCCGTATTTTTTCTTAAAAATGGTAAGTCTTTTGCTTGACATAACTCGGAGAAAACGGTAAAATAACTTAGTTAATATTATGGGGGAGCATGGGGAAGCTCCCGATGATATTACTTTTCAACTCCGACGGGTTCGCTTGATGGCCCGTCTCCTACGATAGATCAAGCTACATTCTGAAAGATTGGAGGTGTATACCCTTACTATGCCGTTGGTTTTAGCAATCATATTGATGATTGTTCTGGCTGCCGCGGGCTTCGTGGTCGGTGTCATGTACCGGAAAAAGGTCGCCGAACGTGAGATCACGAGCGCCGAGGAAGAGGCCAGACGCATCGTCAATGAAGCGATAAAGAGCGCCGAGAGCAAAAAGAGAGAAGCGCTTGTCGAGGCGAAGGAAGAGATACACAAAAGCCGCTCCGAATACGAGCGGGAAGTGAAGGAGCGGAGAGCGGAGCTCTCCAAGCAGGAACGCCGCCTTCAGCAGAAGGAGGAGAACCTGGACAAGAAGCTCGACGCCGCCGACAAGAAAAACGAGACCCTTGCCAACAAGATCGCCGCTGCCGAACAGCAGCAGCAGGAGATCGGCATGATCAAGAAGAGCCAGCTGGAAATGCTGGAAAAGGTCTCCGGCTTCACCGTGGAGGAGGCCAAGGCCTACCTCATCAACAGCATCCGCGACGACGTTACCCACGAGATGGCCATGAAGGTCAAGGAAGTGGAGGCCCAGTACAAGGAAGAGGCGGACGAGCGCGCCAGAGAAATCGTCGCCACCGCCATCCAGCGCTGCGCCGCCGACCACGCAAGCGAGATCACCGTCTCCGTCGTACCCCTCCCCAACGACGAGATGAAGGGACGCATCATCGGCCGCGAAGGCCGCAACATCCGCAGCATTGAGACTCTCACCGGCTGCGACCTGATTATCGACGATACCCCCGAGGCCATCACCGTCTCGAGCTTTGACCCCGTCCGGCGCGAGGTTGCGCGCCTGGCCCTCGAAAAGCTCATCCAGGACGGCCGCATTCATCCGGCCCGCATTGAAGAGATGGTCGCCAAAGCCCAGAAGGAGGTCAACGCCACCATCAAGGCCGAGGGCGAGCGCGCCGTGTTCGAGACCAACATCCACGGCCTGCACCCCGAGATCATCAAGCTTCTCGGCCGCATGAAGTACCGCACCAGCTACGGTCAGAACGTGCTGAACCATTCCATAGAGGTCTCCCATGTGGCGGGCCTCATGGCAGCCGAGCTCGGCGCTGACGTGAACATCGCCAAGCGCGCCGGCCTGCTGCACGATCTGGGCAAGTCCATCGACCACGAGGTCGAGGGCAGCCACGTCACCATCGGCGTCGACATCGCCCGCAAGTACAAGGAGTCCGAGGCCGTCATCCACTGCATTGAGGCCCACCACGGCGATGTGGAGCCCCACAGCATCGAGGCCTGCCTTGTCCAGGCGGCAGACGCCATCTCCGCCGCACGCCCCGGCGCGCGCCGTGAGAACATCGAAAACTACGTCAAGCGCCTTGAAAAGCTGGAGGAGGTTTCCAAGAGCTTCCCCGGCATTGCGAGCTCCTACGCCATCCAGGCGGGCCGCGAGATCCGCATCATGGTCAAGCCCGAGGATGTCAGCGAGGATCAGATGGTCCTGCTGGCCCGGGATATCGCCAAGAAGATCGAGGAGGAGCTGACTTACCCCGGTCAGATCAAGGTCCATCTTCTGCGCGAGACCAAGGCCATCGACTACGCCAAGTAAACAACAAGTTCCCGACACCTTCCCGGTGCCGGGAATTTTTTATGCAGAAAGGCACCGGACTTTCATCCGGTGCCTCCCGCTCAGTTCTCCATCTGCTTTGCGATCTGGTCCGCGCCGGTGGCCGCAAGGCCCGACACGATGCCCACCGCTGCGGCGGTCATGACATCGGCTGCGGGAAATTCCGGCATGGTGTACATGCCGACAACGCCCAGCACACCGCCGAAAAAGCCGCACGCGACGGGGATCCATTTGTTCTCCAGCGGGCTGAGCTTGACTGCCTCGCCCATGAGCCAGGCGATCACCGTGATCGCCGCCACGCCTGCCATACCCAGAAACTCCATTTTTTACGCTCCCTTCTGTTCTTTCTCAAGATCTGTGATTCGGTGGTTGATCACCCGGATCTGCTCCTCCACGACCGGCATGCGCCGGGCAAAGCCGTTGTGCTCGCGCACCTCCCGCGTCAGCTCCTCCAGCTTTGTGTCCGTCACGGCCTGTGCCCTGCTGTTGCTGCTCAGAACGCCGATGAGCGTCAGCACCGCCACGATCACCGAGCCCGCCACGCCGACCCACGCGTCACTCATTGCGATCCCTCCGTCCTTTGTACATAGTCGAGAAAGCCCCGCTCAAATTCCGGTGTCTTCAGGTAAGAAGCCAGTATTGCCGCGGCCTTGGAGAGGTCTGAGGCCGCATCCCCCGCTGCGGGACGCCCGGGCATGCCCGCCAGGACCATTGACCGGAAGCGTTCGCTCCTGGCCTCATCCTTGTCCACGGTCACGCCGCCGATGCTGCCGCTGTCGCTGTCCTGCCACAGGTCGCAGGGCAGATCCGGCGGCGTCCGGCTCCATTTGGCCACCCACACGAGGCAGCCCTCCGGCAGTGCGTCCGGGTCCAGTTTTGCCCAGAGATTTCCCTCACTGCCGTAAACGCCCGGCACATAACCTGCTTCCGTGATCGCCCCGCACCAGGCCTCCACGACGGCACGGAGCTTTTCCGCCGCAAGACCCAGCTGCTTCGGCTCCTCCATGTCGAGGAAGACGCCGCAGGGCATGGGGAAACGCTTGACCGTCTGCAGCAGGAACTGCGCCTCGTTCCGGGCGTCCTCCGGTGTGACGGCGTGGCTGTAGCAGTAACAGCCCACCGGAAAGCCCGTCTCGTATGCCTCGCGGTAGAATTCGAAGGCCGCAGCGTCCCGGAGCCATGTGCCTTCCGTGACCTTGATGACGGCGAAGTCAAAGCCCGCGTCCCGGATCTGCCGGATCGTCAGCCCCTTCTGATAATGGGAGATGTCTACGCCTTTCATTTTGTCCGCCTCCTTTGTCTGCCCCAACGGACTCTCCTGCCGTACAGCGCCGACAGGATACACACGCCGATGCCGGCAGCCGCGCCGTGGCAGAAGATACTGAAGGCCGGGATCACGTTCAGACTGTGCAGGATCTCACGCCATGCTTCCATTTTCAGTACGCCTCCCTATGCTGCATCATTCTTCCATCTCCCGCATTTTCGCTGCCTGAGTGCTCCAGTTTGATGCGGTCTTATAGGCCTCGAGCGTCCCTTTCGGTACATAGATCAAAAAGTCGGGCGGCGTATCATAGAACACATTGGTAGCAAGCGTCGGCGGCGTCTGGGCAAAGATTCTGACCTCTGCAAGGCTCATACAACTGGCGAATGCCTTAGTGGCGATGCTGGTAACGCTGGCAGGAATTGTAATTGCTTCAAGGGAATAACAATAAAGAAGGGCATTTGTTTCAATCGATTCGACGCCGTCCATAAATGTGATATTTATAAGTCTTTCGCAATAAGCAAATGCATAGGCCGGGACCGTTGCAAGATTGCCCGGTACGGTCATTTCGGTCAGGCTGGAGCAGCTCGAAAATGCATTGGCGTTCGATTCGACAACACTGGCTGGGATTATAAATTTGCTGAGTTCATGACAGCTGTTGAACGCATATGTGCCAATGCTTGTGACAGTGTCCGGGACTACTGCGGTTACCATACTCATGCACTTAAGGAACGCCTCATTTGCAATGGCGGTGAGCCCCTCTGGAAGAGTTACGGCATGCAGATTGTGGCAGGTATCAAACGCATCGGTTCCAATGCGAGTGACACCAATCGGAACTGAAATATACGATAGACTGTAGTTTTTTTGAAATGCAGTATTTCCGATGTCCGTCGCACCGTTTGGCAGCGTAATGCTCTGCAAACTATAGCAGTTCTGGAAAGCACTCATGCCAACTCCATCAACGCCGTTTGGGATCGTGACATGCGTAAGACTGTAGCAGTGCTGAAATGTATAGGCACCGATTTTCACTACATCGCTTCCGAATTCGACCGCTTTGACATCGTTTCCGTAAGCTTTATTTCGTCTGTCAGTCCCTGCGCTATGGACCAGCAGGCTTGAGCCTGAGTTGCTGCCGCCAAAAGCGATACTGCCATCGTTAACGGTCAGAGAGATCACATAATCGCCGCCGCCGGGATACGTGTGTTTTGGTGTAAATATCATTACCGTCGGGCTTGTGCCCGTCAGCGTGTCCGGGTCGCTCCCATCTCCCCAGTCGACAGATACAGATCCATTTACACATAAGCCGAGCAGCGGGGTTGTGCGGTCCGGTTCAAGGTGAATGTGTATGCGCGTTTTGCCGTCGTCCGTGACGAACATCTGCCCGACTGTCAGCTTCCCGTATTTTGCTGTATAGGCCTTGGCATTTTCCAGCGTCCAGTTCCAGCCCTGCGCGATAAGCCCGGCATGCTCCGGATTTGGCGGCAGTGCACTGAGCCGGGCAAATTCCGCCGCGGAGTAAGAGGCGACGACGCTGTGGTCATAGCTGTCGTAAAAAACCACGTCGCTGCTGCCGCCGCTGATGCTGCCGCCGCTGATGCCGCCGCCGCTGATGCCGCCGGCGCTGTATGCCAGCAGAATATCTCCCTCGCAGGTCTTCCCGGCGAGCTTCAGCGTTGCAGTGCCGGTTGCCGAAAGCTGGGCAATCTGCTCGCCCTTGTAGGTTACATTAAGACCCATACGTCACGCTCCCATCATAAAGCGGCAGTTGAACCGTAAAGAGCTCCGTTGTGCCGTGCCGGAAGGAGATCAGTCCGGTCTCGCCGACGCTCCCGTTATCGGCAGCGTTTACGACGGCCGCCTGGGCAGCTGCGGCGCTGGCAGCCGCACTGTCAGCAGCTCTCTGTGCGGCGTTCATAGCGCTTTGCGCCTGTCCGATCGCCTGGCGTGCCTGGCTGGAATAGCCGCCCGCCGCGTTTGCCGCCGCAATGGCGTCGGCGCGCGCATACTCCGCCTCCTGTGCGTAATCCTTAAGGTGTGCCAGGTCATCCTGGAACTGCTCCTCCGTGCCCTCATAGCCGCCCGCCGCCGCGAGCTCATAAGCGGAAGCTCCTGCGCTGCCGCTGCAGTTCTTTCCCGAATCCGTAAAGCCCCCGGTCTGTGCATCCCAGATCTGCCAGTTCCCGTTATCGCCGGGAACCGGGAAATGCAGTGCCGCCTCCTCGGCAGCGGCTGCGCTCCCGGCAGCCCTGGCCGCCGCGTTCTCGGCCCGCAGTACACAGCGTCTGACCGCCGCAGTGTCGCCCCCTGTGATGGTGAGCGTCCCCGCTGTGTTTCTCCCCTGCTTCATGCTTCTATACCTCCTTCATACCCGGTGTATCCATCACACACAGCTCCTCCACGGCGCTCTTCATCACACTCCCGCCCGGGAGTGTGCAGCGAGCCTGGGCAAACGCCGGAATGCCTGCGCGCAGAAGCGCTGTCTCCGCCCCTGTGAGGCTAAAGTAAACGCAGCCCTCGTCCGTGTCTGGTTCCGCGTCCGCCATCTCTTTTCGTACAAAGGGCCGTCCGCCCTGCACAACGGTCAGCGTCAGGCTCTCCATCTCCTCCGGCTCCATGTCGAGCTTGACCTCCAGCGTCATTTCCTCGCCACGTGTCATGTTTATCATATGCTCTCCCCCTCAGGACAGTGTGATCCCGGTGATCTCCAGGCTGTTTCCCACGCAGCTTGAGCCGATGTAATAGGACCCGGTCATGGCCGTAATGCTCAGCGACGCCGTATACAAAGCGTCGATCCCGCCCATCCAGACGGCGCCCATCTCCGGTATCTCATCGGGATCAAATACCTTCGCGCTGGTGCTGCCGAGGCAGATGCGGCTTCTCTGGCCGGAGGATGCACGCAGATAGCCGGTGACCGTCAGGCTCGAATAGCCGGTCACATCCACGGCCGGGCCGAGCCAGAAGCCGCCGCTGCCGTTTTCCCGGACAGCGCTGCCGCTCAGTGCGGCGTTTCCCCCGAGGGTCACACCGCTCTTGAGCCCGCTCTGGGCTGACAGCAGCACACCGCCCTCGCTCACGACCGGCGTTCCCGCGTAGGCGATCTGAATAGCTCGGATCTCGCCCTGGCCGCTTATGGCCACAAGACCCGTCCTGCCGCGCGCGCCGTCAGAAATGGTCACCGTCCAGTCGCCGTTTGACGGCACCGCGAAGGACGCGATGCCCGGCACGTTCTCCGCGGTGAGCATCTCGCCGCCCTTGGCACAGACACAGGCGCTGCCGGAGGGGATCTTGGCGCAGATCATGGCGTGGCTGCTTGTGTTGATCGAGGCGTTTGCGACGCCCCGTCTGAAGAAATAAGCCTCTCCCATCGTCTCACTTCCTTATACACAAAATCCTGAGCGGCAGTGCTGCCGTCGGCCTGCCCAGAGCATACACGGTGAGCGCGCCGGGTGATGCCTGCGCCCGATACAGCAGCGCGTAATCCTCCAGCCGCTTTCTGTCGGTGCCGAAGGTCCCGCTCAGGCTTACATCCACCAGCGGCGTATCGCTGCCCGTGAGACCCGCGAGGCTCACCGTCTGGGTATAGGGCGCCGTCGACCCTTCCCACCCTGCGGGGTCAAGCTCCGCCGTATAGGTAACGCTCACCGCGCCCGACGCAAGCTTCTCCGCCGTGACCGCGCCGTTTTCCAGACTCCCGGTCCCGACGCTGATGGGGTCCGCGCCTCCCGGCAGATGACGCGCCCCGTGGTAGGGCAGGGCCGCCAGGGCCGCGTTAAAGGTGGCCTCGGTGCCCTGATAGCCCGCGTCCACAGCTGCCTCAAAGGCGCTGGCTCCCGCAGGGCCCTGCGCCCCGTCCCGACCGGCGGGCCCGCGGATATTCTGGGCCGCCGGGTTTTCAAGGCCGCCGTCGTTTGTCCAGCTGATGTTGCCGCCCGCGTCCACGCTGGGGCGGAAGGTGGCGCCAGGCGCGCCGTTATCGCCCTTTACGCCCTGGATGCAGCCGTTGTTGCGCCAGGAGCCGTTCACCGCGTCCCAGACATAGATGTCATAGGGCGCCTCAGCGCCCACACCGTAGGCCTCGCCGGGCTGCGGCTGTGTCACGGCTTCGGCCAGGGCCTCCGCATTGTCATAGTAGCCCGCGATCACGAAGCTCAGTCCGTCGCGCCCGTTGAAGGCGCCCGCCTCCGCCCGCTCCTTCACCTCCCGCGCACAGGCCAGGGCGGCGGAGGCGTCATTTGCGATCTGCTCGGCCACGCTCAGAGGCATGGCGTGCAGCGGCGCGTCCACAAGACCGGATTCCTTTACCGTCAGGACCACCGGCGCGGTGGTCAGTCTCGCGCCCTCCCTGTTGCCGCTGAGGTAGACGGTCCACTCCCCGGCGGTGAGGTTCAGGCCCTTGTCCTCGGTGATGCTGTCGTTGCCGTCGAGGATGAGATCATAGACCTCCGTCCCCACGCCCTCCCCCCGGCGAAAGTGCAGCCAGCGGGTATAACCGGCCCACTCGTCGCCGAGGAACCACACCTTGGCCGTCAGATAATTCAGCGTATCCGCCGCGATGACCGGGGTATATACGCGCAGATTCTGGCCGCTGACATAAAATTCAATCATGCTTTTCCTCCTCATTGAGCTGCCGGACAAGTCGTATGAGGTAGTCCCGCAGCTGTCTGATCTGCTGCTGTTCGTCTCCCGTGAGGATGGGCGGCAGCTCGATCATCCCACATCACTTCCCGTCGTCAGGATTTTTGCAATGGAGTAAAGCCGCACCTCGCCCTTGCCTGTAAGCTTCATGCGCAAATGATCGCAGCGCCGCGGCCGCACGGGCAGAGTCACGGTGCGGGTGCCCTTCATTTTTACGCGTCCCTGCCGCACCCACTCGCCGTTTGAGTCATACATGAGGTACACGTCCAGCTGTGCGCCCTCTTCCATGTAAAGGCGCAGATTGAAGCGCGAGAGATATTTCCGGTCCGGGTACTGGTAGTAGAGCATGCCCGTTTCCGCCTCCCAGGAGACATAGGGCTCCGGCGTGCCATGGCTTCCCTCCATGGCGAAAAGCGCGTCGGGCGTCAGGCAGTAGAGCTCGTCGCCCAGGGAGGCAAAGCCCAGCGCGCGCAGCTCGTCCTCCCGCATCCAGAGATTGCGCCGGATGTCGTAGACAAAGAGGTTCCACCGCTCCTGCGCGTCCCGCATGGAGATATAGTAGCGCTCCCCCAGCACCCCTGCTGAGGCATCATAGTAGCGCACATCCCCCAGCGCGTCGCTGATCGACTCGGGGAAGCTGCCCTGATAGGCGCAGATATCGGCACGGCTTTTATAGATCAGCGTCTCGTTGACCACCTGCAGGCTCTGATCGCAGCCCTCCTGCACGCCGCGGCAGACGGTCTCCGTGATCTGGTGTGCCCCCGAGGCCGACACCGTGACGCGGTGGATGCGGTTTTCCTTGAAGAACATCGGGTAGCCCTGGAAGTTCACCGCCCCGGTCCACGGCCCGTCCGAGCCCACCGACGCCGTCCAGCTGTCGGTTGAAAGTCCCATGTACTGCCGCCAGTTTTTAAAATCGCCCAGGGCGCAGCAGTATATCTCGTTGAGGTTTTTCCCCTCCGTCAGACCGTAGCGGCAGCCCCAGAGGCGGTTTTTGCACTCGATGACGAAATCCATCTCCGGAGTTCTCCGTTCGACGCGCACCGTACCGGCAGTCTGGATCAGGGCCTCATCGAGAAGCCCCGTCACCGCAAGCCAGTCGCGCTCGCCGTTGCCGCCGCCGATGGCACAGATCACATGTTCGCCGTTGACGCTCTCCACCGCCGCGCCCGTGATGCTCACGCCGTCATTTTTCCGAAACAGGCCGCCCAGCTCTCCCTCGGAGATAAAGCGCAGCCTCGTGTATACCGTGGGGATCTCCGTCCACTCACTCATGGCCGCGCTCCACTGGCGCAGGACGTGTACGCTTTTGGACGCGTCGATCCAGTAAAGTCCGTCCGTCGGCTCCCCCGGCGCGGTCTCGCTTTTCACCGGCTGAGGATAGAGCGTGCCGTCGGCGCGGCACAGGGCATACTCCACCGCGCCGGCGGAGCTGTAGTCCGCCTCCAGGCTCCCGTGATCCGAAGGATCGGCTGTGTTGTAGTAGACCTTGTCCGGGAAAATGACGATGACCGCGCCCATGCTCACAAGCTGCTTTTTCCCGGGCGCAAGACCCGTCACCGCCGTTTTCTCCCCGCCGTACCAGAGCGCCCCGTCCTCCACGAAAGCGAGCTTCTCCTTGGAAAGCATCCCGCCCGGCGCGTGCATCGTGCGCACACGGCCGCGCTTTTTCCGGCTGCCGAGCAGGGGATAATAAGCGCTCGTGAGGTTGCGGGTATCGTAGAACTCCCCGTCGCCGATGCGTGCCTTGTGGCGGTAGCCGGAAAAGACGTCGGTCACGACGCGCTCGGCGTATTCATAATCCAGCCTTGGCAGCAGTGCCATGTCTTCGCCTCCCTTCAGAATCGAAAGCCCTCGCCCCGGCGGCGGGGTCTGTGGCTTCGGTTATACCAGTTTACCCAGCCCTGCCAGGCGCTGTTGAAAAGGGTCATGCGCTTGTTGTAGCGCTGGGTCTCCCCGTTCTCGGCGGCGACCATGGCCTGCAGATAGTAGTAATACAGATCCTCGCCGTAGGGGTCACCTACCAGAAGCTCTTCCTCACCGCTCTCGTATTCATCGGGAAAGGGGGTCCACACGTCCTCGTGGGTCTGGATGACCTCGCGGTAGATCCGCCCGTCAAGCGACCACAGCCAGCGAAGCTTCTGTTCCGGCGAATAATCGTTCGGCTCGAGCAGATCAAGCCGCTCGATGATGTCCATTGCTCTCAATCAAAATCACCTTCCTCTTTGGCTCCCTCTCCGAGGGAGCTGCCCCAGTGCGCACATTGGGGCTGAGGGAGTCCCCCGTCCTGCACCCTACTTCCATAGTGAAGCTGTCTTTCGACTCCCTCAGTCTGCCCTTGCGGGCAGCCAGCTCCCTCAGGGAGGGAGCCCGGCGCCCCGTTTTCCTTACACGCTCTGCTTGAGGTCGTCGATGCTGGCATAGAAGCGATCGGCTGCCAGCTCCGAGCGCTTGATCTCCGCCGCCACGGCCTCGGGGACACGGGACTTTTTGCCGCGGGGCAGCAGGTAGTTTACGCCGTTGATGCCGACGAACAGGTTGGGGTCCTCGCGGTCAGACCCGCGGGGGATGAACACTTCGACTCTCTTGTCTTCCATGGTTGAATCTCCTTCCTTAGTTAGCCTCGTCCGAGCCCGAGAAGCTGGACGTGCTCATCACGCGCAGCAGACGCTCGGGGTAGAGGATGGTGGCGCCGTTGGTCTCGAACTTGTAGCCGATGGTGCTGAACTGGTTGAGGGGGCCGCCGATCTCACCCTTGTCGTGGATGATCATCTCCAGCGCGCCGCCTTCGGGGTCGATGATGCCGAAGGAGTCCTTGCCGAAGAAGTAGGTGGCGTAGACGGCGACGGAGCCGCTGCCCTCCTTGATGACGGGGGCAAAGACGTTTTCGATAAAGCGCACGCCGTGCAGCTCGCCGATCTCGCCGTTGAAGATCTCCTCGGGGGCGGCGTACTTGTGGGCCTCGATCCAGCTGTCGCTTGCGCGCAGGTCATGGGCCACCGAGGGGTGGATGACCGCAAAGTACTTGCCGCCGATTCTCGGCACGCGGTTCTTCTTCATGACGGTGACAGCCTTGTTTACCATCTCCGGGGTGAGGTGGCAGTGATAGGTGGCGTCCTCCACCAGGGCGCTGTTCTGGGTGGGAGCGGCGCTGACGCTGCCGTCGGCCTTCTTGATCTTGTCGCAGTAAAGGACGTTGGTGTTGGTATAGAGCGCGGTGCGGATCAGGGCCTCCTGGGTTTCCGCGGCGGAGGCGCCCATCTCCTCGGTGGCGCCGAGGATCACATCGTCGTAGGCTCTGAGCTCCAGCCTGTCGGTGATGGCGGTGTAGGTGCCGTACTGGTCGATGCTCCCGGTGACGGCGGTGACGCCGAACTTCTGACCGGTGGGGATGACGCCCTCGGTGAGCTTCGAGGCGCGCTCAAAGGTGTTCCACTTGCGCCACTCGACGCTGCCGTGATGATTGGCGGGCAGGGGCTGGCGCTTGGCGAGCTGGGCATAGAAAAGCTCGGTCCTGGCGTTTTCCAGCAGCTCCGTGTCGTAGAAGGCCTTGAGCTCTGCGGACAGGGTGTGGCCGCTGTCAAAGGCGCTTGTGTCGGTGCTGTCGTGGGCGTTTACAAAGCCTCCGGTGGCATTGACCAGCGTACCGGCATCGGCAAAATGCTGAAGGTTAAAGTAGTAATCCATAAATTTCTCCTTTCAAATTTGGCTCCCCTGTCAAGGAAAGCTTCCTTGGCTCCCCCTTTGGGGGAGCTGTCACCGGTTCAAGAACCGGTGACTGAGAGGGCTGTCAGACTTGGTACAAATTTTGGAGGACCCTCTCCGTCATTCGCCTTGTGTGAGACGGCGAATGACACCTCTCCCAGAGGGAGAGGCAAGTGCCGGGTGCGGTGTTTATTCCCCCACGCCCAGCTTGCGTCCCTGGGCCTTGGCCTCGAGGATGCGCTTTTTCAGCGCCTCGCGTTCCTCACGGCTCATGGATCGCGGATCAAGGGTGAAGCGTCCCCCCTGCCCGTTCTCCCGCAGCTCACGCGGCCTGGTACCTGCGCTTTGAAGGCTCCGGCTGACGGCCTCGAGGCTTTTGCGCGCCGTGTCGCGCTGGAGCTCTGCCCGGTGGCGGGCAAAGTAGGCGTCGGCAAGGGAGATGCCGCTGTGCGGGGCGGTCATGCGCACAAAGTCCGCATCCTCCATTTCACGCCGCAGGTCAAAGTCCGGCACGCTCCGGCGCAGGGCCTCGGCCTCGGCATACATGGCCTGCAGGTGCGCCGCGATCCCGGCGCTCTCGGGGCGGTAGGCCTCCGCCCTCTCCCGCAGATTTTGAGCCAGGCTCTCCGCGTCGCTGCCTTCCGTGAGCCCATAGCGCTCTTCCAGCACCCTGAGTACCGGCGAGAGCTTTTCAAGCTTCTCCTCGGCCAGGGCCCTGCCGCGAAGCCGCGCCTTGACGATGCTCTGCACCGCCTGATCGTAGCTGCTTCGGTAATCGGGGTCCCGCAAAATTTCCTCCCAGCTGGGCTTGTGCTGTCCGTCCTGCCCGGACTCGACGGCGGGCGGCGCCGTCTCTGCTGCCGCCGGGATCTCGGCGGCATTCTCCGCGCCCGTGACCGGCTCGTCCGGTCTGATGGTTTTCGCTTCGTTGTTCATGCTTTTTCTCCTTATCTGTACCGGCAAAGGCCGGGTAAGGGTAACTTAAAGTCTGCGGCTCTTGCCGTTGGAGCCGCTGCCCTTCTTGTTTGCGGCCAGCTTCATCTGCTCCTTGCTGCCGGGTATGCTGTTGATCGGGCCGGTGGGGATGGTATAGCCGCCGCCTGAGCCCTTATTGCTGCCTGCGGCGGAAGCACCGCCGGAATAGCCGCCCGCCAAAAGCCCCAGCAGATCACTGCCGCCGAGTCCGCCGGACATGACCATTGCCATGGGGTTTTTCATGAGATAGCTGCTGCGCAGCGCATCTGCCTGACCGCGGCTCATCCCGGCGGCAGAGAGCTCCGCGTCGCTCGGCATGTAGCCGCTCTGGGTGATGAGCTTCATCATGTTCTGATAGCTCTTCTCCCCGCGCTCGTAGTTGAGCTTCTCCTGCGCCAGCATCTGGGAATAGCCCGCCTGCTGCCGCTGGTACTGGAGCTGCTCCCGGGCAAGGTCACGGTCGAGCTTGTCCTGCTCACGCTGATAGGCCTGCTCCTCCAGCTTTGCCGCCATGTCATAGCGGTCCTTCGCCCGGCCGGCCTCCTCCTGCGCCAGGGCCATCGTCGAATCGAACAGGCCCTTGAGCGCGTCGCCCTCGGCGTTATAGCGCTCCCAGGCGGCCTGATAGAGCTGGGGCATCACCTGGCCCAGGCGCTGGAGATAGTACTCGTACTCATGCTGTCCCACGCTCTGGGCGTAGCTGGAGCCGTAGCCGCCCGTGAGGGAGGCCGCCTGTCCCATGGTGTCGCGCATAGCGCGCTGCCCCTCGGTGACCATTTGGGTGCGGTAGCTCCGGTACAGGGGGTCGCCCGCCGGGTCATAGCGGAAGGCGGGCCGGTTCACGATCTCGTCATAGAGCCTGCGGATCTGGCTGTCGTAGCTGGACGTAAAGTCCGGCAGCACGCTCTCGGCCCGGCGCAGCGCCTCCATGGTGCTGTCAAACTCGGTTTTTGTTTTTTCTTCGCTCATTCCTCATCCTCCTGTTCCAGCTCCTCGCCCGTGAGCGTGAGCGATACGTTTTCGGGTCTGTTCTCGGCGAGCGCCGCGATCCCGGCAGCGATGGTGTCAAAGCTCTCGCGGCAAAGCTCTTCATGCCCGTCCGGGCTGCACCGCAGGGAGAAGAAGCCCGGCGCGCGCCGGATCACCGGCAGGGTCCGCTCCGCCGTCTCCAGCATGCGCTTTTCCAGCGCCATCATCAGCGCACTCAGTGCCGCGCACACAAGGTCGCCGCCAGCCTGCCCCGCCTGGGCGTGTCCCTCCATCGTGAGGCAGAGGCCCGCCCGGTCATACCGTACCCGCGTCATCGTCCGCCTCCCGGCTGGCCTGCGCCGCTTGCTCTGGCCCTTGCCTTCTCCATGCGTCGGTCCTCGCGGGCGCTGTCACGCTTGACCTCGCCCTTCTTCGGCGCGGGCACTGTTCTGCCCGTCAGGCCCGCCATCAGGCGGGCTGCCCGCTCCGGCTCGTATTTCTGCGTCATGGCCAGGGCGTACTGCTGGTAAAGGGCCAGTTCCTTCTGGATGCTGCCGTTATAGAAAAGCTGCTGCATCAGCTCGTCCTTGCCCTCAAACTCCATCATGCTCATGCAGGCGAGGGCCTGGTCGCTGCGCTCGGGGGTGAAAAAGCCGAGCTGATAAAACTGCAATGCCAGCTCGTTCTGGCTCATGCGGGTATAGGCGCTGCTCTTCTGGGGGATGACACGGATGTCGAAGACCGGTCTGCGCAGTCCGAGATCCACCCCCTCCGGAGCATAGAACGCCTGGGGCCGCAGGCCGTGATTATCGTAGCTCACAAACTGCTCCAGCCCCAGCGCGCCCGTGATGCGAAACTGCCGCGGCAGATCGTAAAACTGGCGGATGAGCTCGATGCAAAGCTCGATCATCTCCGCGTACACCCGGTAGCTTGCGCGGGTGGAGTCGCGGCTGCCCTTGCCGCTGGCCTCCTGCAGAGCGGCGATCGCGGAGGCCGCCGTCACGCCCGCGTTCACAAGCCCCACCGAGGTCTCGGTGTTGCCGGATGTCTCCCTGAGCTCGTTGATGACACTTGCGCGCATCTCCAGATAGTTGCCGCTTAACGGCCTGTAGTCCACGATGCGCAGGCTGTCCTCGCCCAGATTGCCGCTGACGTGGACGATAGGGTTATTGAGGTTTAAAAACTCCTCCTCGTTCACGGCCCCGTCGGCTCTTTCAAAATAACGCGGCACCGCGCCCACCATGGTGTTTTTGAGAAAGGCGGTCTGCAGCATGTCGATCTGGGTCTGGGCATTGCGGCAGAGGTCAATGTACCCGTAGCCGCAGGGGCTTCCCTCCACGGGGAAGAGGCTGTCGAACACGAAGGGGTAGCGCCCGTGGTCATAGAGCCCGCGCGGGAAATCCGTTTCCCCTGCCGTCTCGCGCAGGAAGTCCTCGTTCTCGCTTGCGTACAGGAGGGTCGAGCCCACATACTTGCAGTAGTGCAGCACGTCCCGGCCCAGGAATTTCTTTTTGTAGTACACGTCGATGACAGTGGACTTGCCGTCGGTGCCCACGCTGTCGTCATAGAGAAAGCGCGTGGGGGCAAAGCTCATGGCCTTGAGCTTCCCGGCAAGCTGGGGGTACTCGGCGGTAAGAGCGTCGTTGTCCTCAAGACGCGTGTGGAAAAAGTATGCGCTGTCCTGCACGTCGCGCACCCCCGGCTCCCAGAATACGTTCAGAAGGTCGACGCGCTCGATGGTGATATCGCCGAGACCGCCCGCCTTTTCCGTGTCCCAGCCCACGCGGTAGACGCCCGTACCGGTCTTGAGCTTCTGCCACATCCCGTCAGAGTAGGTCTTCTCAAAGGCGTTCTGCTCCAGGATCACGGGCAGGATCTTGGAGAGGATGCGCGCCTCGGCCCGGTCGTCGGGCTCGCGCGGCAGGATGTTCGGCTCGGGGTAGGCGTCCATGGCGTCGGCGTGCTTGGAGACGATCACGTTGTGCAGCCACCCGGACACGGCCTGAAAGCCGTCGGAGGCCTCATGGCTCTTTCGCTCCTCGGCGCTGTTGCGGAGCTTCCACCAGTTTTCCGCCGCCACGGTGCGCCGCTCGATGCTGGCCTTTCCGGCCTTGTACTTCTGCAAAATCCGCGTAAATTCCGCCAGCCGCTTTTCATCGACCGGCAGGGCAAGTTCTTTGTCCATTGTTTATATGAAACCTCCGTTTTTTCCTGTAGGGGCGATTCATGAATCGCCCGCCAGGACTTTCCATAATTGCGTATGCGCCCAAGTTAAAACGTAAAACGACCGTTTTTCTGCCGGGCGCTTCATGAAGCGCCCCTACGATGTCACACTATTTTTTCAGCGGGTCCACCAGCAGCGTCTTCTCCTCCACGGGCCGGAGCGGCAGGATGGGCCGCGCCATGCAGAGATACCGCCACTCGTCGGCCACATGATCCTCCTGGCTCGTGTCCAGATCCTCAGGCTCGGCTTTGGCAAACTGCAAAAGCGGGATCGTGCGGATGAAGGCCCTGCAGTTATCGAAGACGTACATCCGCGCCCGGCCCTCGTCGTCGAACTGGAGACGGTAGTGGCACTGCATCCAGCCGGGGATGCGCTTGTGGTCGCCGGGTACGAAGTAGACCCCGAAGCGCGCCGCGGTCTCGGCCACGCTCTCGCCGCGGCTTGCGTCCCAGATGGCGGGGTCGGCCACGCCCTCGATCCTCCGTCCCCGAAGCCAGGGGTGCTCCCGCTCGATGCGGGCGATCTCCTGAAACTGCTTATCCGGCGTCCAGCGCACGCCCTCGTTGGGGGTATCGGTGCAGCCGTAGAGCTCGAGGATGCGGTACAGCACCCCCTCGTAATCGAGCGCCCACCACGCGCAGGAGAAGGGCTTTCCGTAGCCGAAGTCGTAGCTTCGAAGCAGGGTCCAGCCCCGCCGCGGCCCGGCGCTCATATCCAGCGGCGCGATCACATGGCACCATCTCCCCTGGGCCTTGAGCTCTTCCCGGCTGAGCTCGCAGCCGTGCTCCGCCGCCGCCTTCATGTCCGGCTCGATGCGGAAGTCCTCGAAGAACTGCCCCTCAAAGATGTCCCAGCTGCCGTAGAGCCACGCCTCTCTCAGCTTCGGCGGCAGACTTTGCAGCTGCTTTAAGTAGTCCGGGTTTTTCTCCATGAGCGCCCGGTTGTCCGTGACCAGGGCCTGGATGAAGCTGTGCTCGTCCGGCTCCTCCCCCTCCCGAAAGCGCCGGTCGATGAACAGACGCTTGACCCAGGCGTGGCCCTCGCCGCCGGGATTGCAGGTGTAGTAGATGCGCTTGGGAAAATCGTTTGTGCCTCGCACGCAGGCGCGCAGCTTTTCCATGCTGCACTCGCTCTGCTGGGTGGCCTCGTCCACAAACAGCACATCCACCTCGGTGCCCTGAAAGCGCAGGGCGTCCTTTTCGTTTTCCAGATACCGGAACAGGATGCGGCTGCCGTTGGGGAAGGCGATCTGCTTTTTGGCGTCGTTATAGACCGCGATCCGCTCCTCGCCCTCCAGGTAGCAGCCCAGCATCTGGCACAGGGGCACGATGTGGTTTTCCTGCAGCTCGGGGTAGGTCTTGCGCACGATCATGACCTTGATCCCCGCATATCGGAGGCACAGCAGCACCGCCTTGACGCGCACGGCCCAGCTCTTCCCGCCGCCCCGCGCCCCGCCGTAGCCCACATATTTGTGCCGGTCCCGCAAAAACAGCTTCTGCTTCTCGCTCGGCTGCGGCAAACATATCTCAGCCATTTTGAAACTTCACTTTCCGCTTTTCACTTTTCACTTTTAAATGCTCATCTCCTCCGCCTCCCCCTCAAAGCGCACGGTCAGCGCGCCGCCGTTTGCCTGCCCGTCGTCCCACAGACTTTGCAGCTCCTTGAGCGCGCCGGTTATCGTTTTGAGGTCCTTCAGGTCCGGTTCCTCCGCCCGGTCAAGGTATTCCTCGAAGCACCGCAGCAGCTTTTGTCCCACCCGTTTGAGCGCTTCCCGCTCTTCCGCGCCGCTCATATGTCGCGGTATTTGCAGTCGTAGGTGCAGCCGTAGACCGGGCAGCGTTCAAAGCGGCTCGTGCAGTAGCGCCCCATGTGTATATCTCTCTGCCTGAGGGATTCAAAGCGGCTCACCGTCTCGACGCCCTCGCCGTAGCCCTCGCAGCAGATGCTGCACCCGGCCCGGTCGTCCGAGATATAGAAGGGGCAGCGCACATCCGCGTCCGTCCAGCTGATCTTTTTATATTGTCCCATCTTCGTCCTCTCCGCAGGAAACGGTGTCGTCCCGCTCGTCGTAATCTGTCCCGTCCCGTTCAAACCAGGGCGGATACCCGCTGCGCTCCATGCAGCGGATGATCGGATCTTCCCCGATCAGTTTCAAAGAACCACCTCGCTTGAAATCGGCGTTGGTCGCACATATTTAAGACAAAAGCCTTGACAAGTCCGGCACTATGCCGTAGAATAAGAAAGAACCGCAAGGCGTTGTCTCATATCTTTCAGACACGCTTGCAGTATATCCCATATTTTTTAGAATTTCAAGAGTGAGCTCACTCCTTTTTAAGATTTGGTGAGCTTGCACAAAAATGGGGTGAGTTTTTTGTTCCAATATGACCGCTTCGAAGCATTATTAAAATCCCGCGGCATCACCAAGACTCATATCTCCCGCTGCCTGGGCCGCAGCGCCACGCTCTGCCAGGACTGGAAACAGCAGAAATCCCAGCCCAGCGACAGACAGTTGAGGGAGGTGGCCCGCATCCTCGGCACCACGCCCGAATACCTACGCGGGGAGACGGACGAGGTTTCGCCCGGCGCCATGAGCGAGGAGATGGAGCAGCTTCTCACCTCCCTGCGGGAGCGTGAGGATATGCGCATGCTCTTTAAACTCGCCCAGGACGCGTCCCCGGCGGATGTGCGCCAGGCCGTGAAGATCATCGAGGCGCTGCGGCGCGATGACTGACACCTATGTGCGCCTGATCGCTCTGCCGACGAAGGTGGAGGGCGTAACGCTCCCGAACGACGACGGCAGCTTTGACATCTACATCAACTCCCGCCTCTCCCCCGTACGGCAGCAGGAGACGCTGGAGCATGAGCTGCGCCACATCCGGCACGAGCATTTCTATCTCGACATGGATGTCCGGCGCATGGAGCGTCAGGCGGACGGGGAAGCGCTGAACGTGGTCCTCCACCCGCCCGCGGGCATGGTGCCCTGCTTTCACTCCGAGCAGGCCCTTGCCCACTGGGTCGATACCCTGTGCCAACAGCTCGGGGTAGACTTGGGCACGGTGTAAAATAAAGCTTTGCCTTCCCCTCGAGAGGAAGCCATACCTCACGTTCTGTCCGCGTATAAAATACACTTGACTTTTTATCGCGTACAGTGTATCATAGCTCCGCTTACAAGAATTATAATCAGGATGTGATCTCATGCTTTATATCAGCACCCGCGGCGCTTCACCCGCCGTTTCCTCCGCCCGCGCGATCGTGGACGGTCTTGCCCCCGACGGCGGGCTCTATGTCATGGCCCCCGGGGAAATCCCCCAGCTTGACTGGCGCAGCTTCCTGGCGCTGGATTATCCGACGCTGGCCTCGAAGGTCCTCTCCGCCCTCCTGCCCGACTTTGACGAGGCAGAGGCAAAGGCGCTGGTGACCGCGGCCTACACGGGCAAATTCTCCGATCAGCGCATCGCCCCTCTGAGAGCTTCCGGGGACGATCTGTTTCTTGAGCTCTTCCACGGCCCCACGTCGGCCTTCAAGGACGTGGCGCTGTGCCTGCTTCCCCACCTGATGAAGCGCTCGGCGGAAAAGCTCGGCGACAGGGACGATATCCTCATCCTCACCGCCACCAGCGGCGACACCGGCAAGGCGGCGCTCGAGGGCTTCCGCGATGTTGACGGCATCCGCATCCTGGTCTTTTATCCCCGCGACGGGGTCAGCGCCGTGCAGAAGGCCCAGATGGTCACCCAGGCGGGCAAGAACGTCAAGGTCTGCGCGGTCGAGGGCAACTTCGACGACGCCCAGTCCGGCGTGAAGGCCATTTTCTCCGCCATGCCGAAGGGGCTTTCCTCGGCAAACTCCATCAACATCGGTCGGCTTGTCCCTCAGGTGGTCTATTACTTCTCCGCCTACATCGACGCGGTGCGCCTCGGCAAAATCCGCGCCGGACAGAAGCTCAACTTCTCCGTCCCCACCGGAAACTTCGGCGACATTCTGGCGGGGTATCTCGCTTTGCGCATGGGTCTGCCGGTCGGCAAGCTCATCTGCGCCTCCAACGCCAACAACGTCCTCACGGACTTCATCCGCACCGGCGTCTATGACCGCCGCCGTCCCTTCCACAAGACCATCTCCCCCTCCATGGACATCCTCATCTCCAGCAACCTTGAGCGCCTGCTCTATCTCATGAGCGGCGACAGCGCCTTAGTGGCCTCCCTGATGCTTAAGCTTAAAAACGAGGGGCACTACAGCGTCCCCGCGGAGCTGCTGGAAAAGATCCAGGCGACCTTCTGCGCGTCCTGCTGTGACGATGACGGCACGAAGGACGCGATCAGCACGGTCTGGAGCCGGAACGCCTATCTCTGCGACACCCACACCGCTGTGGGCTGGAGCGCCGCCCAGGCCTTCGGCAAGGCGGAGGGCCCCACGGTCATTCTCTCCACCGCCTCGCCCTACAAGTTCCCCGCGGCGGTCCTCTCCGCCATCGGCGAGAGCTGTGACGGCGACGAATTTGCCATGATGGACGCGCTGGAAGAGAAGACAGGCGTCCCTATGCCGGAGAATCTGCGCGGCTTGAAGGAGCGTCCGGTGCTCCACCGCGATTGTGTCGCCCCCGCGGACATGCTCGAATACGTCAGGGAAAAGAAGGCGGAATCAAGCTGGGCGAAATGATTGCGGTATACCGCACGTCACCCCATACGTCACGTATCGGGTGACCCAGGTTAGGTTAGGTAAGGTTAGGTAAGGATAGTATAGGATAGATCAGGACAGGAAAGGATAAAGAGAGTATGTACATCACATGCCTGGATCTGGAAGGCGTATTGGTCCCCGAGATCTGGATCGCCTTCTCGGAGGCAAGCGGCATCCCCGAGCTCCGCCGCACCACACGCGATGAACCCGATTACGACAAGCTCATGCGCTGGCGTCTCGGTATTCTGAAGGAACACGGCCTCGGCCTCAAGGAGATCCAGGACGTGATCGCCACCATCGACCCCCTGCCGGGTGCAAAGGAGTTTCTGGATGAGCTCAGGTCCACCACTCAGGCCGTCATTTTAAGCGACACCTTCACCCAGTTTGCCCAGCCTCTGATGAAAAAGCTCGGCTGGCCGGCGCTGTTCTGCAACGAGCTGGTAGTCGCCCCGAGCGGCGAGGTCACGGATTTCCATCTCCGCTGCAAGCAGACGAAGCTCTCCACCGTGCGGGCCTTCCAGTCCGTGGGCTATGAGACCATCGCCTCCGGCGACAGCTTCAACGACCTGGCCATGATCCAGGCGAGCAAGGCGGGTTTCCTCTTCCGCGCCCCGGAGAGCATCAAGGCCCAGTACCCCGAGATTCCCGCCGTCGACGAATACGATGAGCTGTTGAAGCTCATCAAGGGCGCCATGGTCTGACCCCGGAGGAATGAATATAGATTCAGCCATCCATGATATACGAATCCCCGGCGAAAACGATTACGTTTCGCCGGGGATTTCTGTTGCAGACGGTGGGGAAATCTGCTATAATGCGCGTATTCAAAAAGCTCTCTGCGCGGAAGGAGTCCCGCCATGAATCTGAACGCCATTCACCACATTGCGATCATCGTCTCGGACTACGCGGCATCCCGCGCATTCTATGTTGACAAGCTGGGCTTTCCGGTGCTGCGGGAAAACTACCGCCCGGAGAAGCGGGACCGGAAGCTCGACCTGAAAGTAAACAACGACACGGAGCTTGAGATCTTCGCCCCGGAAAACCCGCCGAAGCGCCCCTCTTACCCCGAGGCCTGCGGCCTGCGGCACCTGGCCTTTCACGTTTCGGATATCGAGCAGACCGTCGCGGAGCTCTCCGCTCTCGGCATTGCCTGTGAGCCCATCCGCTTTGATACCTTCACGGGAAAGCGGATGACCTTCTTTCACGACCCGGACGGCCTTCCGCTGGAGCTGCACGAGTAGGATACAGAGCAAAAAGGAGACATTCGCACAGCAATGAACAATCAAGTTGCGAGACAGGCATTCAAAACCTCCATCCCCGTGATGGCGGGCTATATCGTACTCGGCATGGGCTTTGGCCTGCTGCTGCACGATGCGGGCTACGGCGTCGGCTGGGCCCTGCTCATGGCCGTCACCATCTACGCCGGCACCATGCAGTATGTGGGCGTGAGCCTGCTTGCGGGCGCGGCGTCCGTACTCACCACCGCGCTGACCACGCTGATGGTGCAGGCGCGGCACCTTTTCTACAGCATCTCCATGATCGAGCGCTACAAGGGCGCGGGCAAATATAAACCCTACATGATCTTCGGCCTGACGGACGAGACCTATTCGCTTCTGAGCGACGACAACCTCCCCGTTGACGCAAAGGACGCCCACCGCTACCGCTTCCTCGTCACCATGTTCAACCACAGCTACTGGATCATCGGCTGCGTGACCGGCAACCTTCTGGGCGAGGTGCTGCCCTTTTCGACCAAGGGCCTGGAGTTTTCGATGACGGCGCTGTTCGTGGCGTCGCTGACCGAGCAGTGGATCACCATGCACGACCACATCCCGGCGCTGACGGGTCTTTTCAGCACGCTTTTGTGCCTGCTCGTCTTCGGGCCGGACAATTTCCTGATCCCGGCCCTGCTGCTCATCACCCTGATCCTGACGCTTCTGCGCAGCCGAGAGGAGGCCCGGGCATGAGAGAAGTCAAGCTGATTGCCGTCATGGCCCTCGGCACGGCGCTGCTGCGCTTTCTGCCGTTTCTCATTTTCCGCAAACGCACGCCGCCCTACATAGCCTATCTGGGGAAGGTCCTGCCCCCGGCCCTCGTCGGCATGCTGGTCATCTACTGCTTCAAGGACGTGAGCTTCACGACCGCGCCCCACGGCCTGCCGGAGCTGATCGCGGCGGGGAGCGTGGTTCTGCTGCACGTCTGGAAACGCAGCTCCCTCATCAGCATCCTCGGCGGCACGGCGATCTACATGGTGCTCGTGCAGCTGGTATTTGCGTAAACGCAAACCGGGCGCGCGGTAAAACACAGGTTTTATACGTTAAATCGGTGCTGAACGTAGGGGCCGACGCCCACGGCGGCCCGGCAGAGAAATCTCAATAATTGCACATATCCCCGGCAAATTCGCCGCATTCGTGCGTTTTTGCCGGGGATTCCAGCATAAATTTGACCTGAACCGTGCGGGCCGCCGTGGGCGTCGGCCCCTACAATGGCATCCGGACTTTTTCTCAGCCCTTTTTCGTTTTTCTCATAAACAAAAAAGTGGCCCCTTCCGTTTGGAAGGGGCCAGAACAGCAATCCATATGAACATTTCTCATGTTATGAAGGGATTTGCTTCGGACAATGCCAGGCCATGTCGCGATCATCGCCTGTTGATTGTCTCAATCGGTTTTCCGTCACAGCTTATGTATACGTGATACGTTGACGATTGTTGCCCGGTCAACCTCCGGCCTCTTGGCCGCCGGCAGCCCGCAAGTAAATTGGTCATGCTCTCCGGGTTTATGGTGCCGATTACACCGATGGGATGCCGCCCATCTCCAGTGACGCGTATTATACTACCGGTCCGCCGGAAAGTCAATGAATAAATCATGAACTTTTGAAGGAATTATCATCCCATCGTGAGGAGCAAAAAGCTCTTGCGGCGGTACAATCTATATGTTATGATGGTCAAAACACAGTCAGAAGGAGAAAAAAACATGAATCTTGAAAATAAACCCATCGGCATCATCGGTGCCATGGACGATGAGATCGAGCTGTTGAAAAGCAGCATGGACATCAAAAAGATGGAAGCCATCGCGGGCATGACCTACTACTGCGGCACGCTCTGTGAGCACGATGCGGTGCTGGTGCGCTGCGGGATCGGCAAGGTCAACGCCGCCATCTGCGCCCAGACGCTGATCACCCACTTCGGCGTCGGCCGGGTCATCAACACCGGCGTCGCAGGTTCCCTGGACAAGGAAATCAACATCGGGGACATCGTGGTCTCCACCGACGCCGTGCAGCACGATATGGACTGCACGTCTCTGGGCTACAACAGGGGCATCATCCCCGACAACGAGTTCAGCTTTTTTGAGGCGGACGAGGGCATGCGCCGCAGCGCGGTGGAGTCTGCGCGCCTTGCCGCGCCGGAGAAGCACGTCTTTGAGGGTCGTGTCGCTTCGGGCGATCAGTTCATCGCCGACAGCGCCCGCAAGCAGGCCATCATCAAGGAGCACGGCGCTATCTGCTGTGAGATGGAGGGCGCCGCCATCGGTCAGGTCTGCGCCCAGAACCGCGTGCCCTTTGTCATCATCCGCGCCATCTCCGACAAGGCCGACGATTCCGGTCATCTCTCCTACCGCTCCTTCGTGGAGATTGCCGCCAGGCACAGCGCAGCCATCGTAAAGCATATGGCGGAAAACGCTTGAATTTGAGCCTTAAAAAAGGGGCTGTCTCAAAACGCCGTGTCATTCTGAGCGAAGCGAAGAATCTTTCTTCAAAGTTTGTGAAAACCTTCAAAAAGATCCTTCGTCACTTCGTTCCTCAGGATGGCAAAACGGTAAACGTTTTGAGACAGCCCTTTTTTTGTCCTCAGCTCTTGTAGATCACCAGTGTCTCACCCTCGCGGATGAGGTCGGGGTTGCGGATGTTGTTCCAGGTCACCAGATCCATGATGGACACACCGTACATGGCCGCGATCTTGGTGAGCGTGTCGCCGCGCTTGACCGTGTAGCCGATCTTCTGCCGCCTGGGCTCGTTCTCGCCGCCGCTGACCCCGGCAAGGCCCGCGTCGCTGAGGGGCTTCTTTTCTTTTCCGAACATGTGAGTTCCTCTCCTTCTTGGCAATTTTCTTGTATGATGGAAAAAGTATAAACCGCCGCGGCGTTTTTTACAAGTAGGCCGGGCCGGGTTTAGGAAATCTTAAGGAATGACGAAAAGCCCGCTCCCTTTATTTGTTAGCTTTGGTTAACTTTTTTAACGAAAGCTCTTGACAAGTTAGTTGAGATTAACTATTATACTATATGCAAGTTAGCCAAACGCAACTCGCAATCCGGACAAGAGAGAGGAACAGCAATGATGCCTTTGAATGTAGCGCAGCCCGGGGAAGAGAACATCATCCGCAAGATCGGCGGCAGCCCCGAGGTAAAGCAGCATCTGGCGGATCTGGGCTTTGTCGTGGGCGGCACGGTCACGCTGCTGAGTGTTCTGGGCGGCAATGTGATCGTGAACGTCAAGGAGTCCCGGGTCGCCCTGGACGCCGACATGGCCAGAAGAATCATGATTTAATTCAATTGGGAGGAAACGGAATGAAAACACTGCGTGACGCGAAAATCGGCGAGACCGTCAAGGTCGTCAAGCTCCACGGAGAGGGTGCGGTAAAGCGCCGCATCATGGACATGGGCATCACCAAGGGCGTCGAGGTCTATGTGCGCAAGGTCGCGCCGCTGGGCGATCCGGTCGAAGTCACCGTGCGCGGCTACGAGCTGAGCCTGCGCAAGGCCGACGCCGAGATGGTCGAGGTCGAGTAAAGACGTACCTGTTCCGGGGCGGCGGCCCCGTATTTCAAAGGGTTGCGGTTAGTATCATCTAACCCGCACAAGAAAGGATTTACAGCCATGAATATACGCATTGCCCTTGCCGGCAACCCCAACAGCGGCAAAACGACGCTTTTTAACGCCCTGACCGGCTCCGCCCAGTTTGTGGGCAACTGGCCCGGCGTCACGGTGGAGAAAAAGGAAGGCAAGCTCAAAAAGTTTGACGGCGTCATCGTCACGGACCTGCCCGGCATCTACTCCCTCTCCCCCTATACGCTCGAGGAAGTGGTCGCCAGAAACTACCTCATCGACGAACGCCCCGACGCCATTTTGAACATCGTCGACGGCAACAACCTGGAGCGCAACCTTTACCTCACCACCCAGCTGACCGAGCTGGGCATCCCCGTGGTGGTCGCCATCAACATGATGGACATTGTCCGCCGCAAGGGTGACAAGATCGACATCAAGGAGCTGTCCCGTCAGCTCGGCTGCGAGGTCGTGGAGATCTCCGCCCTCAAAGGCGACGGCGTGCAGGCCGCCGCCGAGGCCGCCGTAAAGGCCGCCAGGGGGGTCAAAACCATCCCCATGCACAAGTTCAACGGCGTGGTGGAGCACGCCCTGGCCCACATCGAGGAGGTCACCGTCCATAACCTGCCCGAGGAGCAGCAGCGCTGGTACGCCATCAAGCTCTTCGAGCGCGACGAGAAGGTGATGCAGAAGCTGAATCTGCCCGCCGAGACGGTGGCCCACATTGAAAACGACATCAAGGCCGCCGAGAAGGAGATGGACGACGACTCCGAGAGCATCATCACCAACGAGCGCTACATCTACATAGGCTCGGTCATCAAGGCCTGCTATAAGAAAAAGAGCCACGGTGAGCTGAGCACCTCGGACAAGATCGACCAGATCGTCACCAACCGCTGGCTGGCTCTGCCCATCTTCGCCGTGGTCATGTACCTGGTCTACGCCCTGTCCATGGGCAAGTCCATCGCCGACGGCGGCCTCTCCATCGGCACCTTCCTCACCGACTGGGCAAACGACGTGCTGGGCGGCGCGTGGCTGACCGACGGCTCCCGCGCCCTGCTGGAGAGCTGGGGCGTGGCCCCGTGGCTTGTGGGCCTCATCTCGGACGGCATCCTCGCCGGTGTCGGCGCGGTGCTGGGCTTCGTGCCCCAGATGCTGGTCCTCTTCCTGATGCTGTGCCTGCTGGAAGACTGCGGCTACATGGCCCGCATCGCCTTCATCATGGACCGTATCTTCCGCCGCTTCGGGCTTTCCGGCAAGAGCTTCATCCCCATGCTGGTGGGTACCGGCTGCGGCATCCCCGGCGTCATGGCCTCGCGCACCATTGAAAATGAGCGCGACCGCCGCATGACCATCATGACCACGACCTTCATCCCCTGCGGCGCGAAAATGCCCATCATCGGCCTGATTGCGGGCGCGCTCTTCAACGGCAGCACCCTCGTCGCCACCTCCGCCTACTTCATTGGCATTGCGGCCATCGTCATCTCCGGCATCATGCTCAAGAAGACGAAGATGTTCGCCGGCGACCCGGCCCCCTTCGTCATGGAGCTGCCCCCCTACCATGTCCCCGCCTGGGGCAACGTCCTGCGCGGCACCTGGGAGCGCGGCTGGTCCTTCATCAAGCGCGCCGGTTCCGTCATCGTCATCGCCTCCATCATCATCTGGTTCCTCTCCGGCTTCGGCACGGTCAACGGCAAGTTCGGCATGGTCAAGGAGCTCTATGAAGACAAGGAGCTCGTCAATGACGCCTACGTCAGCCAGGTGGCCGAGCGCATGGGCATCCCCGAGGACGAGGTCGAGCCCATGGACGACTCCATCCTGGCCCGCGTCTCCCAGCCCGTGTCCGTGATCTTCAAGCCCCTGGGCTTCGGCGACTGGAAGCCCACCACCGCCACCGTCACCGGTCTTGTGGCCAAGGAGGAGGTCGTCGGAACCTTCGGCGTCCTGTACAACTACGACGACAAGGACGGCGAGGAGGAGCTGGAGGAAAACGGCGACCAGATCTGGCCGAACGTGCGCGAGGACTTTGAGCGCTTCTCCGGCGGTCACGGCAAGCTCGCGGCCTACTCCTTCATGATCTTTAACCTCCTCTGCGCCCCCTGCTTTGCGGCCATCGGCGCCATCAAGCGCGAGATGAACAGCCGCAAGTGGACCTGGTTTGCCATCTGCTACCAGTGCGGCTTTGCCTATGTGATCTCCCTGATCGTCTGGCAGATCGGCTGCGCGATCGCAGGCAGCGTGCATGTGCTCGGCCTGATCGCGGCGATCGCCCTGCTCGCGGCCCTGTGCTGGCAGCTGTTCAAGCCCTACAAGGAGTCGCAGAAATTAACCGTAAAGTAATTCTCCCATTCTGACAGCATCCCTTTTCTTTCTCTTTGGCGGCGCCGGGACTTCCTCCTGTTTAACCCGGCGCCGCCCCTTATAAGGAGTTGATCCCATGCTGACCTGGTTATCGGCAAATCTCATCAATATCGTTCTGATCCTGGTAATCGCGCTGGTCGTCACGCTGATCGTGCGCGGCATGATCCGCGACCGCAAGAGCGGCAGGTCGGGCTGCGGCGGGAACTGCGCCGACTGCGGCGCCTGCCACGGCTGCTCTTCGTGCCGGTCATAGCTTGCCGTATTCTTTTCTCCACTTTACTTTAAACAAAAAGGGCGCGTTGCATAATCCACTTTTCGCATAATTGTCCGTGAATACCGTAGGGGAGGGGCTTGCCCCTCCCGGCAGTGCAACACAACCATTATAAAACAATGTACGGCGAAAACGTAGCATTTTACGAAATCGCCGTACATTTTTCATAGTTCAAGTTTGTCGTGTGCGGGAGGGGCAAGCCCCTCCCCTACGCTCATAAGACTGTGTTTTCGCGAAAAACAGTTATTTTGCAACGCGCCGTTTTTGTTGCTTTCAGTCGTTGTCGATGTCGAGGTCGACCGGCTTCTTGTCGTCGGGATCGACGCCGGTGGCCTCCTCCTCGGCCTTCTTCTCCAGCTTGTTCATGAAGATCGGGGAGAGGATGCCGACGATGCACAGGGCGATCAGCACCCAGCACACAACGGAGGAGAACAGCACCGAGATATTGCCGCGCGAGGTACGCAGCGCGTTTCTGAGACCCTTCTCGCCGATGGGCCCGAGGATCAGGGCCAGGACCACGGCGGCGGTGTTGAGGTCGAGCTTTCGCATCAGATAGCCCAGCACGCCGAAGGAGAGCATCACGACGATGTCCATGATGTTCTTGTGGATGGCGTAGGAGCCCACGAAGCAGAGGACCGTCACGCAGGGGATCAGGATCGCGTCAGACAGGCGGGAGATCTGCGCAAAGCCGCGGCAGCCCAGAAGGCCGATGCCCAGCATGAAGAACTGGACGAGCACGAAGCCCGCGAAGAAGGTGTAGGTCATCGGGGCGTACTTGCCGAAGAGCTCGGGGCCGGGGGTAAGGCCCTGGATGACGAGGCCGCCCATCAGCACCGCCGTGACGGATTCGCCGGGAATACCGAGCGTCAGGGTCGGGATCAGGGAGCCGCCGGTGACGGCGTTGTTGGCCGCCTCGGAGCCCGCCACGCCCTCGATGGAGCCCTTGCCGAACTGCTCCTTGTGCTTGGAAAACTGCCGGGAGGTGTTGTAGCCCAAAAAGCACGCGATGGACGCGCCCGCGCCCGGCAGGATGCCGATGAGGTTGCCGATGATCCAGGAGCGCAGGATCGTCGGACGCAGGATCTTCCGCTCCTCGCGTGTCAGGCTCATCTTGTCGGAGAACTTGGTGGCCTGGGCGCGGGCCTTGATCTTCTTCTCGGCCAGGATGAAGACCTGGGACATGGAGAACAGACCGATCAGCGCGCAGGTGGTGTTGATGCCCTCGGCAAAGTAGGAGCTCGGCATGAAGCGCTTGACGCCGGTGATGGGGTCAAGGCCGATGGTGGACAGCAGCAGACCCAGCGCGCCGGACATGAGGCCCTTGATCATGGACTTGGACGACACGCCCGCGATGATGGTCAGGCCGAAGATGGAAAGCCAGAAGTACTCCGCCGACATGAACTTGAGCGTCAGCTTTGCCAGCAGCGGGGAGAAGAAGTACAGGGACACGCAGCTGAGAAGGCCGCCCCAGAAGGAGGCGTAGCAGGCGGTGAAAAGCGCCTTGCCCGCCTTGCCCTTGAGGGTCATCTGGTAGCCCTCGATGGCGGTGGCCGCCGAGGCCGGGGTGCCGGGGGTGTGGATCAGGATGGCGGAGATGGAGCCGCCGAAGATGGCGCCGCAGTAGATGGCGCCGAGGACGATGAGGCCGGTCTCGGGCTTCATGGTGAAGGTCATGGGCAGCATGAGCGCAACGCCCATCGCGGCCGAGAGACCCGGCATGCAGCCGATGATGATGCCCATGGCCACGCCGCCCGCCATCATCAGAAGGTTAATGGGAGTCAGGGCATTGAGAAAGCCCGCGCCCATCAGAGATAAGGTATCAAGCATTTTTCAAGCCCTCCTTTACTTGCCGAGCGCCTTCATCACGGTGCCCACCGGCAGCTTCACGCCCAGAAACTTCTGGAACGCAAAGTAGATGAGTCCCACAATGACGACAACGGTAATCGCGGTGTAAAGCGGCGGGACCTTCAGGAACAGGAGCACCGCCACCATGAACACCACGGTGGAAATATAGAAGCCGAAGAAATGGATGCCCACCAGATACAGGATGGTGGCCGCCAGACAGAAGAAGAACTGCCTGGGCTGGAAGCCCGCGAACACCTCGTCAACACCGCTCTCCACGCCGTACTTTTTGGCGTTGACCAGCATCTGCACAAGGTACAGGGTGGTCAGACCGAACAGCAGGATGATGGTGAAGCGCGGATAGGTCTGGCTCGAAGCCTTGAGCTTCGTCATATGGTAATAGAAAAAGCCACTGACGGCGTACATGAACAGTACCACGCCTATGTCCGTCTTCTTCATTTTCAAGGGACAATCCCTCCTTTATAGCTCTCTCTTCTCACTGTAGGGGCCGACGCTTATCACGCGGCCCGGCAGCTAAAACGGAAATTATACATCAATCCCCGGCGAAACCGTGTCAGTGTTTGCGTTTTCGCCGGGGATTTTTCATCGCGTCAATATGTATCGTGCGGGCCGCCGAGGGTGTCGGCCCCTACGATACTCTCTCCAGGAATCAGCTTAGTAATCGTACCAGAAGCCCTCGGACAGGCTTTCGGCGAAGGTCTGCTGCTGCTTGATGAGTTCGCCGGTCGTAGCGGCATCCTTGAAATCGGTGGCCATACCGGCCTGCTCGGCGGCGGCAATGTAGTCGGGATCTTCCATGGCGGCCTTGAAGGCGGCCTCATAGAACTTGACAACGTCCTCGCTCACACCGGCGGGAGCCACAATGCAGCGGGAGGAGCCCAGCCAATCGGGGTAGTAGCCCAGCTCACCGAGGGTGGGAACGTCGGGCAGCTCGGGCAGGCGCTCGGTGTTGAACACGCCGAGGATCTTGTACTCGCTCTCCTGGCCGGCGATATCGGCGAGCTTGACGACCGCGAAGTCGGCCTCAGCGCCGCGCAGGGACAGGAGCTGGTCGGCAGTGCCGCCCTGGGGGATGTCGATGTAGGTAAACTCGGCGGAGTTGGCAAACGCCTGGGCGCCGATGTGGTTGGAAGCCTGCGGGCCGTTGGTGGAGGCCTTCAGCTCGTCCTTGCCGCCCTGGTTGGCCTTGCCGTACTCAACAAGCGTCTTGAGGTCGGGGAAGCGGTCATCGGCTGCGCGGACGATGACGATGGAGGTCTCGGTCACGTGGTTGCAGATGGGGGCGAAGCTGTCAACGGTGTAGGTGCCCATCTCGTTGACGATGGAGCTGGAGAAGTTGGGGAGGTTGATGAAGCCGATGGTCTGGCCGTCCTTGTCGGCGTCAGCGAGCTGGGACCAGCCGATGGAGCCGGAGCCGCCCTCGACGTTCTCGATGACGATGGTCTGGCCGACGTACTTCTCGGCGTACTTGGCGAGGATACGGGCGGTGTTGTCGGTGCCGGAGCCTGCCTTGTAGGACACGATCATGCTCACGGGGCCGGTGGGCGCAAAGTCCGCGTATGCGGAGGCCGTCAGCGCAAAGATCATGCACAGGACGAGCGCGAGGGCAAAGATTTTTTTCATGGGTCTTCCTCCTTTTCATGATTCCGGACGCATCATGATGCGCCCGCTTTCCGTTACGGAGTTTCTCTCTGTCTCCGATTTACAGGTTTTACTATACCATGATTGTTCAAACATTACAAGCGTTATTTCTAAAAGTGTAATAAGAAAGTAGCAGTATTTTTGGCAGTATTGCATAATTCCAGGAGAAATTTTTGTTAAGTTTCCCTATTTGCCTGATGCCGCAGCAAAAGAAAAAGGACCTCTTCGGTCAAAAGATCGGAGGGGTCCTGCGACGTATTACTTTTTCGGCGGCTTGTCACCCTTTCCGTGTCCGCTGTCGGGCGGTGTCGGCATATCGTGCGGGCGTGCCGGGGCGCTGCCGGATGCGCCGCTGACAGGGCTGCCTTCAGAGGCTGTGCCTTCGGTGTACACCTCGCCGTCCACGGTGAGGATATGGCCGTTCAAGTCGATGCTGTCCGCGTCGCACTTGAGGCTCTTGACATGCGAGTCCCCGGTCAGGACCCATCTGGCCCCGTCTGTGAGCTCCACATACACCTCGCCCTCGTCATCGGGATTGACAGCGCCTGTGAGCACGCTTCCGTCCCAGAGGTGCAGGTTCAGTGTGGAAATGCTGTCCACGAGCAGATCTCCGTCCAAAGTCTGAGCCGCGGTATAGAGCTCGACGTGCCCGCCGTTTGCCCCTTCCCTGCCCCAGCCCGCGGCGGCTGCGCGGAGGAAGACGCCGTCGGGATCGTCGTTGACGATCCGGGCAGCGGTGAGCTGGATGACGGCGCGGGTGTTGTTGACAAAGAAGATGTCGCCGTTTAGGTTCGTGATGCTGCCGCCGCGCATGGTGAAGGAGGCCTCCCCCTCATCCGCGTCGCCGGACATGGACTGGTAGAGCATGACTGCCTGATACCAGGGGGACTTGCCGCTGTTCTTCTGCGTGTTGGCGGCGGTGAGCGCGACGTTTTCGAGCGTCACGCTGTTCTTTCCCTCCACCACCACGCCCTGGGAGGCCGTGGTGCTGAGCTCGGCATCGGTGACGGTAATATCTGCGGTGGAGTAAACGGCAGGCGAGCCGACCCCGGCGGTGTCATAGGTGCCGCCCGTGACGTTTACCGTACCGCCGCCCCGGTCGGAGCGGATGGCGGCGGAGGATCTGCCCGTCGTGTGGACCACCACATTGTCCGCGTTCATGGTGGCGCCCCCCGTGGTCATGAGGCCGCCGGAGCAGTCACCGCCGGTCACGATGGTGGAGTCGGCAATGCGCACGACGGTATCCTCGCCGCAGCTGAAAACGGCGTTTGCGTGCTTGCCGTCGGTCGTGACCGAGACCTCGCGCAGCGTAAGCGCCGCTCCGTTTTCGGCAAGGACGGCGGCGTTTTCGCCGTAGAAGTCCGCCTCGTCCCCTTCGGCGCTGCCCGTCTTGGTGACGGTGATGTTGGAATAGAAGGCCGCCTCGCCGTCAGCCTCAATGGCGTGGCCGCCGACGGTATTGTCAGCGAAGCTTTCGCCGGCGGTGGGTGCGGGACTGTAAAGCGCCGGTACAGGCGACAGATCCGACGCCTGGGCGGCGGTGCAGCCGGTGAGCCCCCGGTCTGCCAGCAGTAAAAGCGCCGCGACGAGCGCGCATGATTTCATATTGAGCTTCATAAGGCGATCCCTCCTTCTCGGGATTTTTACGATCATAAGCCTTGACGCTGCGCGCTTTCCGAATGTTCCCGGCATTCACACAATGTTTACAAGTTTTGGCGAAACCGGCATTTGCACGGTAAAATGGATTTAACTGTCTCTGTCAGAGAAATATGTCTTTCCCGTTATTCTGCGGAACACCTGTCGAAATTTGGCGCGCATACTTGTAGACGGTGAAAAAATGTGATAAAATAAATGTGGATTAGTGCGCCCTTTTACGGACATCGGGCGCAGTATCCGAACCGGATACAGCTTTGATCCAACCGCAAGGGGGATATCATGAAAACACGCTTCAACCGGGCAGGGATCCTTTTCCTTCTGCCGGTGCTGTTTTATGCGCTGCTGCCCGCGGCATGGGCCGAGGAATGGGACATGCCCGCGCTGACGGAAGAGACCGCTGCAGCGGATGATTATACCGATTATATTGTGCTTGAGGAAGAGGTCCCCGCATACGAATACCTGATCCTCGAGGAAGCGGTCACGCCGCTTGAGGAGGAGCTGCTGCCGGAGGAGGTCCCCGCCGCCAAGCCGCAGTCCTCCGCCGGGAAGCCGCAGCCCTCTGCCGGAAAGCCCGGCGCCGCGCCCCTGCTGCAAGCCGCATCCGGCGAGGGCTCCGTCGTCCTTGACATGCACGAGCTGGACACGGGCGTGTACTTCTATGCCGAGTTCAACGGGGCCGGGTCCGTGGACTTTCGTCTGCTGCTGCCGGAAAACGCCCGCGGGGGCGAATATACGGTCCTGGCCGAGGACGGGCAGGGCGGCTCCGCTGTCACGGAAAACGCGCCGGGCCAGCGCGTCATCGACGTCTTCACCTATGTCCGGCCGGACCAGCTTTTCTATGATATGGCGCTCACGCTCCGCCACGGCGAACAGGAGCGCCGCATCACCGTCCGGGATTACCTCGAGAAGTGCTGCGGCGCGGGGATGCCCGTACCTGCTAAAACCGCATACTGTGCAGGCGCGATCAGCGGCGTGTCCGACTGGCACGCGGGGCTCGTGTTTGACGGCGGCGACACCTCCATCCTGCTCTGCTTCCGGGCAGAGGACCCATCCGGACTGCGCTTTGTCTGCCCCTACCATGACGTCACGGGCATAAAGCAGGAAAACACCGGGCTTTGGTCCGTTCGGGTGAAAGGGGTCACGGCCGCCGAGCTGCCCGCCGATCTCGTCGTCACCGTCATGAAAGGCGAAGAGCTGGCGCTGCTGTCCTACTCGCCTCTCTGCTATGCCGCCGCGCACTGGAATGAGGGCAGCTCCTTCATTCTGCTCTGCAGGGCGCTGACCACCGTTTTGGCACAATAAGCTTTCGTTTTCCGCGCGTTCGACGCGCGTATATGAGGAACCGCTATGGATGATCGCAAACGAATACGCGGCGCGGTAAGGATAACGGCGCTGGTACTTCTGCTGATGAGCCTGCTGCTGGGAGGCTGCGCACGCAAAAAGCCGGCACCCACGCCCACGCCCGCAGCAACACCCGTCCCGACCGCCGCAAGTACGCCGAAGCCCGCACGGACGCCGGCGCCCACGCCGGCACCGACGCCTGTCCCGACACCGCATCCCACGCCGAAACCCACACCTGTCCCGACGCCGAAGCCTACGCCCGTCCCGACCCCGGCCCCCACGCCGTCGCCGAGCCCGTCTCCGTCGCCGCTACCGACCATGACGCCCAGGCCCTCCATCCGGCCCACGAGCGTCCCGACCATCAGGCCGACCGCCTCCCCGTACCCCACAAGCACTCCGGCTCCTGTCGAGGACGACACGACGCTGTGGGACATCTGGCTTTTCTACAAAGATATGTTCAAGTGGCTCGATCCGCTGTGGCCGATTTATACGCCGACCCCTGCGCCGTCGCCGACGCCCACGCCGCTGCCGACGATGCTGCCCGACACGCAGGCTTTTGTCAATGTCGAGGGCTTCCCCTATCCGGATCCGCCCCTTGACCCGGGCTTCATACTCCCGCCGCTTCCGGCAGAAGAATGGTAATCCCGGAGGATCTCCTTTTCCGCGAGATCCTCCGGGATTTGCTGCGTGGGCATATGGCTCCGCCTTGCGCTTTTGAAGAGGACGTGATACAATACGGGAACAATATACCCGCCTTCTGCCTGACCGCCGGCGCCTACGCCGCCTCATGCCCCTCAGCCGGGTAAGCAGCCGGCTGCACGCGCGCGAGAAAGCGAGACGACACATCTTTGACTGTTTTCTTGCATAGCATAGGAAAAGAGTGATTTTATGAAAATCCCCGATAAACGCTGCTGGGCCGAGGTAAGCCCGGAAAACCTGCTGCACAACTATCGCGTCCTGCGCGCATCGCTGCCCGCGGGCTGCCGCTTTCTGGGCGTGGTGAAGGCCGACGCCTACGGCCACGGCGCATTGGAGACGGCGCGGCTGCTGGAAAAGGCGGGCGCGGACTATCTCGCGGTGGCTTGTCTTGACGAAGCGCTGGAGCTGCGCGCGGGCGGCGTCACCATGCCGGTCCTGATCCTGGGCCACACCGAGGCCCGGTACACCGAGCTGCTGATAAGAAACGACATCACCCAGGCCGTCACAGGCCTGAAGGAGGCGGAGGCTTTTTCCGCTGCAGCGCAAGGCTCCGGCGGCACGCTGCGGGTACACATGGCCGCGGACACCGGCATGTCCCGTCTCGGCTTTCTCTGCACGGGCGCGGAGCTTGACCGGGGCGCTGAGGAGCTTGCCCGCGCCTGCAAACTTCCCGGCCTTGACGCCGAGGGCATCTTCACGCACTTTGCCGTCTCCGACGAGCCGGGCGAGGCAAACGAACGCTATACCCGCGAGCAGTTTCGCCTTTTCACCGAGGCGATCGGGAAGGTCGAAGCCGCGGGCTTCCGCTTCCGGCTCCGCCATTGCGCCAATTCCGGGGCGGTGCTGCACTGCCTGCCGGAGATGGCGCTGGACATGGTGCGCCCCGGCCTGCTGCTCTACGGCTACGGGGACGACGCGGGCAGGCTTGGCCTGCGCCCCTGCATGCGCCTCAATACCCGGGTCCTCACGGTCAAGACCTACGCTCCCGGCACCACCGTCAGCTATGGGCGGCGCTATACCGCAGCACGCGAAACACGCATGGGCGTACTCGGCATCGGCTATGCCGACGGCCTGCCGCGCCTGTGCTCCAACCATTTCTCCGTCGCCTTCCCCGGCGGCACGGCGCCCCAGCGCGGCAGCATCTGCATGGACATGTGCATGGTCGATCTCACCGATCTGCCCGATGTGCAGCCCGGCGATGAGGCAGAGATCTTCGGTCCCGGCGCCGACCTGAATGTCCTCTCCCGCGCGGCGCAGACCATCCCCTATGAGCTTCTTTGCAGCGTTTCCAAGCGCGTGCCGCGGGTTTGGAAAGATTTTCAATAACGCTCCCCCGCCGGATAAGCGGAAGAACCGACAGGCTTCTGCCGGGGGATCGTCTATTAAAGCTTGAAAGGAACATTTTCCCGCATGAAAATTGTTGTATTGGGCGGCGGTGTCAGCACCGAGCGCCATGTCTCCCTGGTCACGGGTACTGCGGTATGCAAGGCCCTGCGCTCTCTCGGCCACAAGGCCGTTTTTGTGGACCTGTACATGGGCCTGGAGAACTATGACGGCGAGCTTGCCGACGCCTTTGACGCGCCCGACGGCTTTGTCGGCCAGGTCGCCATCGGCAAGACCGCGCCGGACCTCGAGGCAGTGAAGGCTTCGCGCAAAATGCAGGGCCCCAGCCGTATCGGCAAAAACGTGCTGGAGCTGTGCAGACTCTCTGACTGCGTCTTCCTCGGCCTGCACGGGGCCGACGGCGAGGACGGCAAGATCCAGGCGGCGCTTGACCTGCTGGGTGTCCCCTACACCGGCTCCGGTCCCCTTGCCAGCGCCATGGCCATGGACAAAGCGGTGGCTAAGCGCATCATGGAAAGTGTCGGGGTTTTGACCCCCCGGTGGCGGGAGCTGCGCTATACCGAGGCGGATATCCCGCGCCTTCTCGAGGAACTGCCCGTACCCTGTACGGTAAAGGTGGTAAACGGCGGTTCATCCATCGGCGTTGCCCTGCCGGACACCCGCGAGGAGCTGGAAGCAGCTCTGCATGAGCTCTGTGCCTTCCGCACCCGCATCATTGTCGAGGAAAAAATCAGGGGCAGGGAGATCACCCAGCCCATCATAAATGACCACTACACCCCAGCCATCGAGATCGTCCCGCCCGAGGGAACCTATTTTGACTACGTCGCCAAGTACCAGAGCGGGGCCGAGGGCGCGCGGGAGATTTGCCCGGCCCGTATTACGGAGGCTGAGCAGAAGGCCATCGGCGAGGCCGCGCTGAAATTTCACAAGGCGCTGGGTCTCTCGGTCTATTCCCGGGTGGACTTCATCCTTGACGGCGAGGGCCGCCCCTGGTGCCTTGAGGTCAACACCCTGCCCGGCATGACGCCCGCCTCCCTCATCCCCAAGGCTGCCGCGGCGGAGGGCATGAGCTATGCCGAGCTCTGTGAACAGATCTTGCTGCTGTCCCTTGAGCAGCGCAAAAAGGAAGCCTGATACCCATGAAAAAGATCGTTGTCTTCGGCGGCGGCACGGGCCTGAGCCTGCTGCTGTCGGGCCTGAAGCTCTTCCCGGTGGATGTGACCACCGTCATCGCCGTCAGTGACAACGGCAGCAGCACCGGCGTTTTGAAAAAGGAACTGGATATCCCCGCGGTGGGCGATGTGGGCAAGGTGCTCATCTCCATGGCAAATGTGGACGAGGACTTTACAAGGCTGCTGCGCTACCGCTTTTCCAAGGACGGGAGCCTGCACAACCATCCGGTGCGAAACATTATGCTTGCCGCCCTCATCGACCTCAAGGGCAGCCTCACCGAGGCCACGCGCTACATGTGCTCTCTCCTCAACGTGAAGGGGACGGTGCTCCCGCTCACCGAGGAAAAGGTGGAGCTGGTGGGGGAAAACGCCCAGCATGAGCGGGAATTTTTCGGTCAGGTGGAGGTAAGCCACAATATCCGTCACATCACGCGCCTGAACTACGATCACAATGTGCACGTCAGCCAGGAGGTGGTCTCCCACATTCTGGACTGCGATCTCATCGTCTTCAGCCCCGGCAGCCTCTACACCAGCATCCTCCCCCACCTGATTGCCGACGAGGTGGTGGATGCCCTGAGCCGCAGCAAGGCGCCGATCATGTACGTGTGCAATCTGGTCACCCAGCCGGGCGAGACGGACCGCTACAATGTGAGCGACCATCTGAAGGTGCTCAATCAGTATCTCGCCCCGCGCAGGGTAGACATCGTGCTGGCCAACAACGGTGAAATCTCGCCCGAGGTCGTGGATGTCTATCTGACGCAGGAGAACAAAACGGTGGTCGATCTCGACCGTGAGACTGTGACCGCTCTCGGCGCGCACATCATCGAGGACGACATGGTCTGCCTCGACGGCACCAGCGTCCGCCACGACGCTATGAAAACCGCATTTTTCATTTTCTCCTATCTGATGGGGAAATAAAAAACCGGGCAGGAGGGGCTGAATAAACCCCGACCTCACCACCGTGCGTATCGTTCGGTACACGGCGGTTCAATCACATAAGCGCAGAGACTCGTACCGGTCAAGGATACTGCAATATCCGACCTGTGCGAGTCTTTTGCAGGATATGGCCTCATTTACGCAAGCGTGTTTGGCACGTCTCCAGTATGCTTGAAGATACCGCAAACGATTCCGTGCGGCAATTGGGCTTTGACTTGTTCGGCAGTCTCTCCCTCGTATGCGGCCTTATATGATTTCTGCTCGTCGGGACTGAGCTTTGCCGCCGCCCTCCTTCAGATTCCGCCTCACGACGGACACCCTTGGCTGTGGCCCTCCCGCTGCCGGGCCGTCCCGGAGCTTCACCCTTTAGCGCTCGCAGGGCGCACCAAACCCCGGTGAATCGCAAACGCGAATCACCGGGGTTCTTTTTATTGGGGTCTCATGAATTATTCGTAGTCCACCACGTTCGCCCAGCGCAGGAGGAAGTCGCGCTCCTCCAGCTTGCCCTTGACGGACTGGGAAGCGGCCACAATGGGCATCCACTTCTGCACGTAGCTCTTCTCGATGTTGCTGCCCTCGCAGAACATGTCGAGATACTTTTCGGCAAGGTCGGCCTCGCCGCGCAGATGGAAGGTCAGGAAGCTGCGCGCCGCGTCTGCGGAGGCGTTGCCCTGGGTGGCATGGGCCCAGTCGATGACGTAGAGCTTGTTATCCGGGGTAAGGATGATGTTCGAGGGGCAGAGATCGCCGTGGCAGAGCTTGTCATGGTTCGGCAGGCCCTCGAGGCGGATCAGCAGCTCATAGCGGGTCACGGGGTCGAGATCGGCGGTGAGGATCTTGCGGTTCATCTTGTCCTTGAGACGGGAGAGCAGCGGGCTCTTCTTGGTGTGGATGAGCAGCTGGGTATTTACCATCATTTCCAGATACTTGTCGGTATCGGCGGGGTTGTCGCGCATGAGGTGGGACAGGGTCTCGCCCTCGATATACTCGGAGACGATGGCCCACTTGCCGTCGACGGTGGTGACCTCGAGGATCTTCGGCACGTTCAGACCGCAGTCCTCCACACGGGCCTGGTTGAGGGCCTCGTTGAGGATATCGGCCTTGGCAAAGCTGCTGTTGAAAACCTTGACGCACTTGTCCCCATCGCGGTAGATGGTTTTGTTTTTGCGTTCGGCGATGACGTTGTCAAAATTCATGCTTATTCTCTCCCTTCCAGCTGTTTGGCGTCGGGCTTGGCTGTCTCTTCAAAGGTCTTGCCGTAGTATGCGTCCAGGTACATCTGCTTGATCTCGCGCATGAGCGGATAACGCGGATTTGCGCCGGTGCACTGATCGTCGAAGGCTTGCTCCACCATCTCGTCGAGGGTAGCGAGGAAGGCCTGCTCGTCGGGCACGTAGTCGCGGATGGTGGGCTTGATGCCGATGGCCGCCTTGAGCTCGTCGATCTTCCGGATCAGGGCCGCAAACTTCTCCTCGTCGGTAGCGCCGCCGCAGCCGAGGTAGTCTGCCACCATGGCATAGCGTGCGAGGGTGTGCGGGTGATCGTACTGGGGGAAGGTGCCCATCTTGGTGGGGGCTTCCGCGGCGTTGAAGCGCAGGACCTCGTCCATCATGAGTGCGTTTGCCAGGCCGTGGGCCACATGGTGGAAGGCGCCCAGCTTGTGGGCCATGGAGTGCATCACGCCGAGGAAGGCGTTGGCGAAGGCCACGCCGGCCATGGTGGCAGCGTTGGCGACCTTCTCGCGGGCCTGTACGTTATTGCCGTCCTCGTAGGCAACAGGCAGCCAGGTGAAGAGGTTCTTAAGCGCCTGCAGAGCAAGGCCGTCGGTGTAGTCGGTAGCCATGACGGAGGCGATGGCCTCGAGGGCGTGGGACACCGCGTCGATGCCGGAGGAGGCGGTCAGGCCCTTGGGGGCGGTCATGTGGTAGTCCACGTCAACGATCGCCATGTTGGGCATGAGCTCGTAGTCGGCAAGCGGGTACTTGATGCCGGACTTCTCGTCGGTGATGACGGCGAAGGGAGTCGCCTCGCTGCCCGTACCGGCGGAGGTGGGGATGCAGATGAAATAGGCCTTCTCTCCCATCTTCGGGAACTTGTAGATGCGCTTGCGGATATCGGAGAAGCGCATGGCCATGTCGGCAAAGTCGGCCTCGGGGTGCTCGTAGAGGACCCACATGATCTTGGCAGCGTCCATGGGAGAACCACCGCCGAGCGCGATGATGACATCGGGCTTGAAGGTCTCCATGCGCTTGGCACCCTCTCTCGCGCAGGCGAGGGTCGGGTCGTTGGGGACATCAAAGAAGCAGGTATGCTCGATGCCCAGCTCCTCGAGCTTCTTGAAGATGGGGTCGGCCGCGCCGGTCTTGTGCAGGTGCGGGCCAGTGACGACGAAGGCGCGTTTTTTGCCCATCTCGCCCAGCTCGTTGAGAGCAACCGGCAGGCAGCCCTTCTTGATATAGATCTTTTCCGGCGCACGGAACCAGAGCATGTTCTCCCTTCTTTCCACCACAGTCTTGATGTTCAGCAGATGCTTGACGCCCACATTCTCGGAGACGGAGTTGCCGCCCCAGGAGCCGCAGCCCAGGGTGAGCGACGGGGTGAGGGCGAAGTTATACAGGTCGCCGATGCCGCCGTGGGAGGACGGGGTGTTGACTACGATGCGGCAGGTCTTCATGCGGGCCTGGAACTTCTCGAGCTTCGCCTGCTCGGTGGCGGTGTTGAGGTAGATGGAGGAGGTATGGCCCAGGCCGCCGCCCTTGACCAGGGCGTCCGCCTTTTCGACGGCGTCGTCAAAGTCCGTGGCGTGGTACATGGCGAGTACCGGGGAGAGCTTCTCGTGGGCAAACTCCTCGCTCTTGTCGGTGGACTCCACCTCGCCGATGAGGATCTTGGTGCCCTCAGGGACCTCGACGCCCGCGAGAGCGGCGATCTTCGCGGCGGGCTGGCCGACGATGCCGGCGTTGACGGAGCCGTTGATGATGACGGTCTTGCGGACCTTCTCAAGCTCCTCGCCGTAGAGGAAGTAGCAGCCGCGTCTGGCAAACTCCTCGCGCACCTGTTTATAGACCTTGTCCAGCACGATGACCGACTGCTCGGAGGCGCAGATCATGCCGTTGTCGAAGGTCTTGGAGTGGATGACGGAGTTGACCGCCAGGAGGATATCGGCGGTGTCGTCGATAATGGCGGGGGTATTGCCCGCGCCGACGCCGAGGGCCGGGGTGCCGGAGGAGTAGGCGGCGTTGACCATGCTGGGGCCGCCGGTGGCGAGTATGATGTCCGATTCCTTCATCAGAAGTCTCGTCATCTCACGCGACGGGGCGCTGATCCAGCCGATGATGTCCGCGGGCGCGCCAGCGGCGACAGCGGCCTCCAGCACGACCTTGGCAGCCTCGACAGTGCTGCTCTTGGCGCGGTGGTGGGGGCTGATGATGATGCCGTTGCGGGTCTTGAGGGCCAGCAGTGTTTTAAAGATGGCGGTGGAGGTGGGGTTCGTGGTCGGAATGATGGCGCACACGAGACCCAGAGGCTCGGCGATCTTCTTCATGCCGTAGGCCTTGTCCTCTTCGATGACGCCGCAGGTTTTGGTGTTGCGGTAGGCGTTGTAGATATACTCGGAGGCGAAGTGGTTCTTGATAACCTTGTCCTCCACGATGCCCATGCCGGTCTCGGCGACGGCAGCCTTGGCAAGCGGAATGCGGGCCTTGTTGGCGGCGGTCGCGGCGGCGAGGAAGATCGCGTCCACCTGCTCCTGGGTATAGGAGGCGTAGATAGCCTGCGCGGCTTTTACGCGCGCGATCTCTTCCTCCAGCGCTTCGATGGTATCAATGACAGGGTATTCTCTGCTCAAATTCAGTCAACTCCCTTTCTTAGGATCGTCAAAATATTAACACGAATTTTCCGTTCTAGCAATTGACATTGTAGCCGAAAATTGCTGTTTTCATATCGGCTCTGGGGGTGAAAAACCGTCGTTTTCACAAGGACAGTTTTTACGCTTTCAGCGCGGGTTTTTGGGGTCAGAGCTCTTATGCATCCCGGCGAAAAAAAGAACGCGGCCAGGCCGCAAATCCGGTCTGACCGTGTATACTGTTCAGCTCTCCATCTGCTTGCCGAGAAAGGCCGACACCGTCTGGGCAAGCTTGCACTCGATCTCTCCGGCGGGTCCCGCGTCCCGCGGGGCCACGAACAGCACCGCGCCCATCACGTCCCCCTCCGAGATCACCGGCGCGGCCACCAAGACGACGAATTTGTCGTCCGCCTCGCTCACGCTCACGCCGCTGCCGCCCGCGTGGCGGTAGAGCGCCCGCTCCTCCATGAGCTCGCTCAGGCGCTGGCTGATGGGCTTGTCCAGCAGCTCGCGCCGCCCACCGCCCGCAATGGCGATCACCGTGTCCCGGTCGCACACGGCGGCGATGGCGTCGGTGGAGCGGCGCAGGCTGTCGCAAAACTGCCCCGCAAAATCCCCCAGCTCCCCGATGGGCGAATACTTCTTGAAAATCAGCTCCCCGTCCTTATCCGTGAAAATCTCCAGCGGGTCACCCTCGCGGATGCGCATGGTGCGGCGGATCTCCTTGGGGATCACCACGCGGCCCAGATCGTCGATGCGCCGCACGATTCCGGTTGCTTTCATATACAAAAATCCTCCTGCGTTTCTATCTGTTGTCACCGATAGTATTTGCAGGAGGCTTTGCGTTATGCGGGCAGTTTCTATGCCGCTTTTTTGTTCATTTCATCGAAGACAAAATATTTATTTCTTCGTGATCTCCATGGGGAACATCACTTCCAGCATTTCGACGGCAGGGTTTTCAATATAATAATCCCAGACCTTATACTGGATGATCTTCCGGCACATGTTCCCAAGCGTGCGGTCAAACTGTGCGCTGTCCAGATCCAGCAGTATGGTACCGCCGCTGAAGAGCTTGAGCTTGACGGAGACCTCTTTGGCATTGGCAAAGGCTTTGATCAGCTCATAGCCGTTTTTATAGAGAACTACCGAACCGGCCATCGCACCGTCCTCGCCGGGCATTTCGGGAAAGCTGTACTTCACCCCATCGACCAGAAAGGCTATCGACTGAACACCATCGATGACGCGGTTGTCCTTGTTTCTGATTTTGGTGTACAGCGTGACGCCTGCAAGATCGCTGCCGCCGACCTCGCCCTCCAGCTGAATGCCGATCAGCAAATTGGCATCTGTGTATGCTTCATCATAGGCGGCGTACCAGGTCCAGTAATCGTCAAACTTGTCGTAGATGTAGCCCGGCTCGTTTTGGAGGATGGTGTAGTTGAAGGAGCCAGCTGGGGTGGTTGTGGGTGTTAATGCGGAGAATGGTGACAGTATTGGTTTCCATGTGTGGGCGGTTGGCAATTTGATGTTTGACCAGTCGGATACGTTGCACTGACCGCTTGAGTTTTCCCCCAATGCTACAACAGTGCCATTTACTTTCAAGCCGACAACATGTCCCCATCCAGCGGAAACTGTCACAACCTCATTCCAGTTGGAGAGATTAGGTGTGGGTATGTTATAATAGGAGCCATATTCAGGACCGGAACCAACTACGCTACCGTCTCCTCTAACGCCCACAGTAAACCGAGCTCCTGCGCCAATATTCACAATATCTCGCCAATCTGAGACATCACATTGATTACAGTTAAAATTACTATTACCCTTATACTGTGTAGCAATAACCGTGCCATCCAGCTTTAAACCGACAGTGTGATAACCTCCCGTAGCAATAGCAACAACATCTTTCCAACCAGAGACATCGCACTGTCCGTGATTATCTTGCTGATTACCAGTGTATTGTGTTGCAATAACAGTGCCATTGGCCTTCAATCCAATTGTATGGCTGCCCTTTGCAAAAACAGCAACAATTTCTGTCCACCCAGAAACATTCGTCTGACCATGAAAATAAAACGACTCATCCCCGGTATATTGTGTTGAAACAACAGTACCATCTGCCCTCAGGCCAACCGTATGACAGGAGCCTGCAGCAATAGCAACAATATCTGTCCAAGAGGACACTTCACATTGACCATGGTAATTTTTGGGATCCCCAGAATACTGTGTAGCAATTACAGTCCCGTCTACTCTCAATCCAACACTGTGAAAAGCACCTGCAGAAACGGCAATAATGTGTTTCCAATCTGAAACTTCACACTGGCCGCAATTGTCAAAAAGGCCATAAGCTGGACCAGCTGCAACGACAGTTCCATCTTCTTTCACCCCAACAGTATGACAATTTCCCGCTGCAATTGTGTCCCGCTGTGTGATCCCATCCCACAGCTCTGAACTTCTTTTCCAAGCGTCCTTATACCCTGTAATTTTTCCGAACGTCATGGCCGCGTGGGCGATATCCCCGGCGGCAAGCAGTTTCTCTGCCTCAGCGTAGGTTTGCGCTTCGCTACTTGACGGCAATGTGATTTGCTCCGTTGAGAAATCTGCCGCCGCCAGAGTCTTTTCATCACTGGCTTCTTTTTTCTCTGATTCTTTTGCCTCCGCTTCCGGGGTATCCTGCAGCAACTGGATCGACACACTGTACGCCGTCTGGTGATAATCCCCGACGCTGGAATCCCGGAAGCGGATCTCGTTTTCCAGTCCGCCTTTGGTATACTGCATGCGCGGGTAGTCTGAGCCATATGTGGTGCAGTGATCTATGAACTCTTCCTGCGTGAACTCACAGCCCAGCACTGCGGCAAACTGGGAGCACAGCATGGGGAGACTTGCAAAATACTGCGTGTCCACCGCATAGTCGGAGGTGGTGATGTAGGCGTAAAGCCAGTTCCATTCCTGCATATCCAGGCCGCTGCCCGTGGTAACGGGGCCGTTGATTTTATCGCTGAACTGGACCCGGATATCCGTGCGATCCCCATTGACGGCCAGCCAGCAGTTATCATGGCTCTGGTCCGCAAGCAGGGTCAGTCCCATGCTGCCGTACTTTGCGTTAAAGCGGTCGATGTATTCCGCCGCCGTCATATCAAAGTATCGCACATCGTCACTCTTTGATGTCGAAGTCCCCGGGAAAGCGTAAGCAAACGCAGAAGAACTCCCCGCCGAGAGGACGAGGGCGAGAACAAGAGCCAGCGCCAAAAGCTTCTTTTTCACAGCCGTTCCTCCATACAATTGTTTTATATTCCGAATCATTAACTATAAAACTGCTTTCATTATACTGGAAACATGGCAAGGGTTCAAGATTCAATCTCAACATTATTAAAAACGTATTGAAAAGAGGCTCCGCTTTTCGGCGGAGCCTCCCCGATTTTATCTGGCGTAATCGTGCGTCTTTTGCTTTTTGTCCTCCAGTTCACGCAAACGGACACGGTTATAACGCAGCAACTCCCGTGTCAGGCCCTGAAGGTCCTCCGTCCCAGACTCGAAGACTGCAACCAGATATTTTTTTGCCTTGTATTCCTTATAAATAGCTTTTAAGGACTCCATCAGCTCAGGGTCCTGGCTCTCGGCATGGGTGAGCCAGATATTTACGCGCTTTTCCTTATCTCGAACATCCATTTCCATCAGGCTCACCTCCCCTGTTATTCTTCCAATTTTTTCTTTTCTTATTCAGCCGGGGCTGCGCGATTGAAGTTCCCTGGCTGATGTTCTTTTTTCTTATAGATATTCCTCCTTCTTTTGATTGGTTTTGTTATCCTGCTCGGCCTCCCTGTTTTGCTGCCGCAGGATATAGTCAATTTTTCCTTTAATTCTGTAGAGTTCTTTCAACTCTTGACGGATGGGCTCTAACTCTTCGGATTGTTTTTTATAACTCACCTCCAGCTTTTTCAATTCCTTCTTCCACGCCGGCGCCGGGAACTTGTGATCCGGTGAAACAGCATCCAGCTTTCGCTTGGCCAGATAGAACAGCCGCAGTTCACTTTCATGCTCGGCATAAAATGCGTCCCGCTTTTTTCTGAATTTGATTGCGTTCAGCTCCTCATAAAGCGGCCTCCAGCGTTTGAAGTCATCAACATAGCGAATCAGGTTCTGCAGCTCCTTCATGCGTGAAGATTTTGCTTTCAGCTCGGCATTCATGCTGTTGGACTTTTCCTTCATACCGTCCATGTACTTCTCAAGATCCGCAAGCCTGTAGAGCTTGCGTTCTTTCAGGAACTCCAAAAGGGTTGAGTAGTCATGAAAATTCTTTGCCTTTGCCTTCAATGACCATGCGCCGGCATTGCGCTGTTCCCAATTCTCGATGAGAATCTCTATCAAATTTGGTGACTGTCTGGCAGCTTGTTCTTCCTTTTCAAGCTGCTCCTTCACCTCTTGGATGATTTCCCAGAGTTCTTTGATTCTTCCTGCAATCTCTCGCAGCTTTTGATTTGTGGCACGAATGAGACGATTCAGATTCCCCTTGTCAGTCTTGATCCCGCGCGCCTCCATCTGACGAACTGCCGGTCCTTCATGGATGGTCGGGATCTGCTCAATGCCTTGACGCTTATAAGATCGGTTATCAACCTTTACGGCCAGTTGCTTTTCTTCAAACTTTGCATTGCAGCAGTCAGCCCATGCTTTGCGCCATGCCTCCAATCTTTCGGGACTGCCCCAATCGGTGGTGGGTACGGCGTTGAATTCATAATCGCCTTTGCCGTTCGGGATGCGGTTGCCATGCTCGTCCAGGATGTATTCCCGCCGCTGCTTTGCGCCCCAACTGCCATCAGGATTGAGAGGCCGGATCGGACACATCACATGAAAGTGTGGATTCTCAATCCCGTTTTCACCGGCATCCTTTTCGTGGATTGCGTAATCTACGATCATGCCTCGGCTGACGAATTCATCTTGAAGAAATTGCCGGGCAAGCTCCATGTTTTCTTCTCGCGTAAATTCATTCTGTAGGGCGATGTCAAAGCTGTATGCGAGTTGGGCTTTGGGATGCTTCTCGATCTTCTCCACTTCGTTCCAGAGCGTTTCACGATCTTTGAATCTTTCCGGCGCGTGTGGCGGCAAAAGAATACCTGAGCAGATCACACCGCTCTTGCGCCGATAGTCCGGATCGTTGCCGTAATATTCGCTGTGGAGTTTTTCTCCGGCGCGATAGGCCGCTGCTGCGATGGCCGATTTCCCTTCGCTGCGTTTGATCTGAGTGACACTGAAATGATAAAGTGCTATTCCGCGTCCTCCTTCGGCAGCAGGGCAAGCACATCGGGAAGAGCGAGGATCTTTTCCATCAAGGAAAAGAATTCTGTTTCGCCCATCTCCTTTGTGGTTGGGGCCAAGCATTCAATCGCCGCACCTTTTGTGATCAGCCGGTGCGCGCGTTTCTGCCGCTCGCCCTTCTCCAGATAGGCAAGGCGATTTTGCAAACGCTGCATATCATGCTGAAGATACTCCAGCTCTTTCTCGGCCTTAGCCTTGTCCGCTCGTAGCTTTTCTAGTTCTTCGTTCAGTTGTATACCTCCGTTTCAAAAATTTTCATGTAAATCAGTACCCTTTATATGTTGTTTTTGATGCTCGCCCTCCTTCGTCTTGCATACTCCGCCTGCTGTTTGCGCTGAGCGCCAGCTTTGCAGCCAGCGCAATATTTCGCGCGGTTGCCTGCGGAATAGAATTCTTTTCCACATATCGTGCAGTGTTTCTTCGTGCCGGATGAAAAAATTCCCGCCTCCAATGCGCCGGCCTCCGGATCTTTCAAAAGAACATTTCGAAAGAAGCGGCAGCACACAGAAGCAGAGAGCATTTGTGGACAGGGAACTTCTTCTCCTTTGTCGAGACGGATACAGTTGCCGTCGCAGTAATTGCTGCACAGCCTGCGGATGATCTTTTTGGCTTCGCAATGCTGTGCCGGTGTCATGCGGTAGAGAGTCCCATCGGGTTTTCTTTCTACAGGTGCAAGTGTGTTTTGAATAATTTTGATCCTTCCTTTCTGGTTTTGGGTATGAAAAAACCGCGCCCGTCTTTTCAGACTTGCGCGGCTCATGCCTCCGTATAGCTTTGATATTTCTTCTTGATGCTTTTCATCCGTTTGATTACACTGCTATGATTAGCGAAACCAAGCTCAACAGCGATTTCCATATAGGAGTAACCTTCATCCCGCATTTGGATGATGCGGCGTTCTTTCCATGGCAGCGATTTGAGGAAGCGTTCCGCGTCTAGCCTGGCGCAGACATATTCCTCCAGATGCAATCGGGGATCGGGAAAGTAAAACAACCTGTCATCCTCTGAATCCCAATTCGCTGTGCGGAACCTTTCCAGCGAAACAGACTGCACCTTCTTGGATCGCGTGTGATACCATTTGCGGATAAAATCTGTTCGGACGCTTGTGCGTTGTTTCTCGAAATCTTCATCGCAGGGCATCTCATGCAGCGCATCCAGCATCGGCTGCCATCCCTGTTCCGCGATCACCTTTTTAACGATCTTCTCAAAGAGCTCCTTGATCTGTTTTTCCGGCAGAAAGACGATCTCTGCATTACGAGGGAGCTGAAACAAACGCTGTAGATTCCAACCGATCTCCTGCTCAACACCTTTGGCCCACAGCGGCATGGAGTAGGAGAGCCTCCACACAGGGAAGTCTCCTGTATAATGCTCCTTCCAGCCGCGAAAGCCGAAAAAGGGAAAAACAAGCGAAGATACCGCGTCCATGATCTCATCGAGAAACTGATCGCTGTCGATGAGGTCCAGCCACTCATTGGATTGGAGTACCTGATAAGGATTGCGGGGAATCTTCATCAGCGTGGGGCATCTCGCCATCAGCTCTTCGGGAAGCAGATAGACGAGAGGCAGATAGCGAAGATTGCTGTCATATGGGATTCTGATTGTCTGAGGAGGCATAAGATGATCTCCAATTATAAACGACATAACAGCTATTAAAATGTTACTACTAATAATAGTGTTTACAGAATATTCACATAATTATACTGCGTCTGTATGGCGCTGTCCAGCAAAACCTGCCGAGTAAAAGAATTCTGATTGCTCGCAATGGGCAAGTCAACTACACATATTAACGACATAGTAAATAGTGAATTGTTACTATGCTCTGCTGGCTTTACAGAAAGTTCATATGATTATACTGCATCCGTTTGGCATTGTCCAGTGAAGCCCGTCGAACAAGAAGAAAAAGCCAAGAAAGAAAGCGGCCTGGCATCCAGACCGCTTTCTTTCTTGGCTACGCAAGGATAGATGCGAAGCATCGCAAGGGGTGCAGCCCCTTGTACGGAGCAGCGCGACGCAAAGGATGACTGTTCGGACAGGCATCCCGGTTCCGCAGGACGCACTACGGGGTAATTTCGGTTACCCCGTATAGAAGTGCGCCCTTCGGATTTTTCGCTTTTCCAACCATCCCACGATTAACATCTCTCATTTTCGCGGTTAGTCGATCAGGTGAAAAGATTCTTTTTTGGAAACAGACTGTAAAATGCCGGTAAGTTATGGTATTATTAAAATGTTGAGTTTTATCTATTCCGTTATAGGAGAAAACATTATGCTGCACGATGGACTTTACGAGCAGATTATCAGCAAAGGATTGGACCATGAGCTTTCCAGTGCGGACAAGCTTAGCCAAACTACGCCCATTGATACTGCCGAAGCGTCCAAAGTGCTGGCAAAGTATGTGGCCGAGGTGGTGGAGCGCGGGCTGGACAATCTGCGCGACAATGGCGGAGATTTGAATGATCAGGTTGCGCTGGCCAATCAGATTATCACCACAATCCAAGCAGAAACAAAAGAAGCTGACTTCGACTCGCTCTCGGTTGCAGAGCGCGCGGAGCAGCTTCTTGCCCTTTTTGATCGGCAGAACAGTATCTGGGCACTAGATGAAAAGGCGCAGGTTGTCAGGCCGGAGACTTCCCTTTCCCAGTCCAGCCTGTTCACGGGCGCAGTTCACGAGCCGCAGATGTACACGGAACTGAAAAAGGAGATCGTCTCCTGCAACCGAATCGACATGCTGGTTTCTTTCATTAAGTGGAGCGGCCTGCGCCTCATCATAGACGAACTGAGATCCTTTACACAGAATGGCGGCGAGCTGCGGATTATCACAACCGCTTATATGGGCGCAACCGACGTGAAAGCAATTGAGGAACTGCGCAAGCTCCCGAATACGCAGATCAAGGTCAGTTACAATACGCAGATCACCCGCCTCCATGCAAAGGCATATATCTTTTACCGCGACACCGGGTTCACCACCGCTTATGTGGGCTCATCCAATCTTTCCAATGCTGCACTGACCAGCGGCCTGGAGTGGAATACAAAGATCACGAAGAAGGATCTGCCGGAGACCATCGACAAGGTGGCAGCTACCTTCGAGTTTTACTGGAACGACAAAGAGTTCGAATACTACGATGAAGGGCAACGGGAACGTCTTGCCCGCGCGCTGCAGGCGGAGAAGTATTTCGACAGCAACAACGACGAGATCTTCAATATGGAGATCCGCCCATACTCTTATCAACAGGAGATTCTGGATAAGCTGGAGGCGGAACGCACCGTCCGCGGTTATACCCGTAATCTTGTTGTTGCCGCAACCGGCACGGGTAAGACGGTAATTTCTGCACTGGACTACAAGGCGTTCCAAAAAAAGAATCCTGGCAAACCTTGCCGGTTGCTGTTCGTTGCCCACCGGGAAGAGATACTCAAACAGAGCTTGTATACTTTTCGGGCAGTATTAAAAGATGCAAACTTCGGGGATATGTTTGTCGGCAGCTATCGGCCCGACAGCATCGACCATCTTTTCATGTCCATTCAGACTTTTAACAGTCAGGACTTTACGGCGAAGACCACACCGGATTTCTATGATTATATCATCGTGGACGAATTCCACCATGCAGCCGCGCCCACTTATCAGAAACTGCTGGAATACTACCAGCCGAAGATTTTGCTGGGCCTGACCGCTACCCCGGAACGTATGGACGGCAAGAGCATCCTCGGCTTCTTCAATAATCGCATTGCTGCTGAGATCCGTTTGCCGGAAGCCATCGACCGAAAGTTACTTTCTCCCTTCCAGTATTTCGGCGTGACCGATTCGGTAGACTTGGACAAGCTGAAATGGTCAGCCGGTGGTTATGATAAATCGGAGCTGTCGAAGGTCTATACGCTCAGTGGCATGGTCGCAGAACGCCGCGCTGATCTTGTCGTGTCCTCGCTGCTGAAATATGTGACGGATATTGACGATGTGAAGGGTCTTGGCTTTTGCGTCACGGTGGATCATGCGGAATTCATGTGCCGATATTTCAATGAGCACGGCATCCCGTCCATGTTCCTGACAGGACATTCGCCCGATGAAGAACGCCGCAGTGCAAAGGATAGTCTCGTTTCTGGCAAGGTGCGGTTTATCTTTGTCGTGGATATCTACAACGAAGGTGTGGATATTCCGGAGGTTAACACTGTCCTGTTCCTACGTCCGACGGAATCGCTGACGATCTTCCTGCAGCAGCTGGGCCGCGGCCTGCGACTGGCAGAGGATAAAGAGTGCCTGACGGTTCTCGACTTCATCGGCCAAGCAAACAGAAAGTATAACTTTGAGGACAAGTTTGCCGCGCTTCTCTCCAACACCACCCGCAGCGTAACACGGGAGATCAAGGACGGCTTCGTGTCCGCGCCAAAGGGCTGCTATATCCAGCTGGAGAAAAAGGTAGCCAAGTATATACTGGATAACATCCGGGCCTCTTATGGCAACACCGCTGGCTTGGTGACGAGAGTGGCTTCCTTTGAGGAAGATACCGGCATGAAGCTGAGCCTTGGCAGCTTCCTGGACTATTATCATCTTAATCCGCGGAGCATTTACAAGTTTGCCACGTTTTCCCGGCTGTGTGCCCGTGCCGACGTGATTGATGATTTCACGGAGCCTCTGGAAGAGACGATAACAAAGGCGTTTGTCCGTCTGGCGGTGATTGATTCCCGTCGATGGATCTCTTTCCTGCTGGATGTATTGCCGCGTTTGGACAATGTGGACTTTGAAAAGCTGTCCGGAATTGAAAAGCGGATGCTGCAGATGTTCTATATCACCGTCTGGGGCAAGGCGGCTGAGGACTGGAACAGCGATGAGGTTTGGGATAATCTATACGCCTTGGCAAATAGTCCGGTGCTGCTGGGCGAGCTGCTCGACCTGCTGAAATACCAATATGATCGCATTGACTTCATTGATGCGCCGGTGGATGTGGGCTTCGACTGCCCGCTGGATCTGCATTGCACCTATACCCGTGACCAGTTGCTGGTAGCGCTGGACTTTCTGAAACCGGCAACCGTGCGTGAGGGTGTGAAATGGCTGCCGGATCAGAAACTGGACGTGTTCTTTGTGACGTTGAATAAAGCGGATAAGGACTATTCGCCCACGACCATGTACAACGACTACTCCATCAACGAATGGCTGTTCCACTGGCAGAGTCAGAGCACCACGGCGGAGCGTTCCTCCACCGGTCAGCGATACATTCACCATAAGGAGCAGGGGAGCCGCGTGCTGCTGTTCGTCCGTGAATTCAAAGCCGACCGGATCACCAACGGCGCCGAGGCCTACACCTATCTCGGCACAGCCAACTATGTGAAGCATGAGGGTGAAAAGCCCATGAATATCACCTGGCGGCTGGATGCACCAATCCCGGCGAAGTATTTGAAGAAGACGAATAAGTTGGTGGTGGGGTAATATGGAGATAAAGAACGATCAAATATATAGACGTGCATCAACAATTCTACAATCTCTATATGGAGAAGATGCGCAGTTTCGTGACGGCCAATATGAGGCTATTGAGGCCACCCTCCTTAATCACAGGACGCTGGTTGTTCAGCGTACCGGTTGGGGGAAAAGCCTTGTCTATTTCGCTTGTACAAAGCTTTTGCGAGAAAGCGGAAAAGGCGTAACATTGGTGGTAAGCCCTTTGTTGGTTTTAATGCAAAACCAAATGGAAGCTGCAGAGCGAATGCGTTTGCGCTGTGAAGCATTAAATAGTACCACAAAAGATAGACGCCAGGATATTCTTCAAGCGATCAAGGATGGAGTGGTGGATCTGGTTTTTGTGACTCCGGAGACGTTATTTCGAGAGGATATACAGGCTGTGCTGCCTCAAATCAAAATAGGCCTGTTTGTGATCGATGAGGCACATTGTATTTCCGACTGGGGTCATGATTTTCGTCTGGAATACAGCAGGCTTAAGGAGGTTCTGCATCGCCTGCCTGCTAATGTTCCCGTTCTTGCTACGACGGCTACGGCGAATAATCGTGTCATTGCGGATCTTGAAGCCCAGTTAGGCGAGCATGTTTTTGTGTCTCGCGGCCCGTTGTCGCGTGATTCACTTTGGATCCAGGTTTTGCGCCTGCAAAAAAAGGCTGAACGCTATGCTTGGATCCTGGAGAACATCAACAAGCTGCCGGGCAGTGGGATCATTTACTGTTTGACACAGCGGGACTGTGATTATTTGGCAGATTTTCTGAGACAGAACGGGATTTCTGCTTTGTCATATTATTCCCGCGACGGAGAAGAGGATGAGAAAAACCGAGTCGCTGAGGAAGCGCTGAAACACAATAAAATCAAGGTGCTTGTTGCTACAGTAAAACTGGGAATGGGTTATGATAAGGGCGATATATCATTTGTTATCCATTTTCAGATGCCGTCTAACATCGTCTCTTATTACCAACAGATAGGGCGCGCAGGAAGAAACATTGAGAGAGCCTTTGTTTTCCTTATGACAGGGCAGGAAGATGAAGAGATCCTGAATTATTTTATCCAGACCGCTTTCCCGACAAGGGAAGAAACGGAACAAATACTTGCCTGCATTCGGAATCGGGAAGGAATGAGTCGCGCAGGTTTGGAATCCAGTTTGAATATCAAACGAGCCCGTATCGAGAAGGTTCTCACATTTTTGATGAACGATGGCTTTATCTATAAGGAAAAATCAAAATACTACATCTCTCCTAAGCCTTTTTTATATAATGAGGAGCATTATTCAGCGGTCACCAAGATACGATATCAAGAAATAGAGCAGATGAAGGCATTGACACAAACAAAGGAGTGTTATAGCCGATTTATTGTAAGAGCGTTGGACGATCATACAGCATCCGATTGCGGTCATTGCGCGAATTGTCTTGGGCATCCATTACTTCCGGAAAATGTATCTTTTGAAAACAGAGAGAAAGCCTCAGCGTATGTCAATGGTATGGTTCTCCCTATTGAACCCAGGAAACAATGGGTTTCCTCTGATGTAACAGGCGGCGGAAAAATCAAATTTGTCAACCAACCCGGAATCTGTCTTTCTCGTTACGGAGACCCAGGCTACGGCGAGTTAGTCAGTCGGGATAAGTATTCCAAGCAGAAACGGTTCTGTGACGAACTGGTTGGGCGGAGTGCAGAGGTTCTCCGTCCGTTGATTCGAGAAAAAGGGATCACACATATAACCTTCATACCGTCCTTGCGCAGCAAACTGGTTCCTGATTTTGCAATGCGGTTGGCGGAGAGCTGTAAGCTCCCATATATTGAACTGCTGCAGAAAGCTCCTGCTGCTCCGCAGAAACGTATGGAAAACAGCGCTCATCAATGTGCCAATGCTTTTCGCTCCTTCTCAGTAATAGAGAATGTGGTAATTCCGGAAAAAGTGCTGCTGGTTGATGATGTTGTAGATTCCAGATGGACATTGACTGTTTGCGGATATCGTCTCATGGAGAACGGCTGCTCTGAAGTATATCCGTATGCGTTGGCTGACAGCAGTCAGAAAGAAGGTTGATTTATGAATGACAGATCAATGACGATTGCCATCCTGTGCAGTCATCTGTGCGTGGGAGAAGGAATCTCTCCCCTTGAGCCGAAGGAATATAGCACTTTTGCGGCCGAGCTGGGAAAAAAGCAAATAAATCCGGAAGATTTGCTTTCCTTTTCGCGGCAGGACTTTTTGCAGAAGCTGAATCTGACAGAGAATCAGGCAGAACGGATCTTACGTCTAATGGACCGTAGTGGCAGCTTAAGCTTTGAGATCAGCAAATATGAGGGGATGGGGATAAGTCTTCTCACAAGAGCTGATCCTACCTACCCGAAAAAACTAAAGACAAAATTAAAAAATTCGTGTCCTCCTCTTTTTTACACAGCTGGGGACCTCTCGCTGTTGGAACGAGAAGCAATAGGATATGTAGGTTCCCGTTCGATCAGTGACAATGATATTGCATTTGCTCGTGCTACCGTCCGGAAAACGGTGGAGAAAGGTTACGCGGTGGTTTCTGGCGGTGCGAAAGGAAGCGATAGTGTGGCAGAAGAGGAAGCGTTGACCGCAGGCGGCGCAGCAATTGCTTTTCTTTCGGATTCCTTGCTTAGAAAGATAAGAAATAAAAAGACGATTCAAGCTGTGCAGCAAGGATCGCTTGTACTTCTGTCTGTAGTAAAGCCTGACGCGGGTTTTAATACCGGTATTGCCATGATGCGTAACAAGTACATTTATGCACAATCAGAAGCGACCATCGTGATTAAAGCCGATTATGAAAAAGGCGGTACATGGAATGGAGCAATAGAAAACCTTAACAATAAATGGGCTCTTCCTTTGTGCTGGAATCATATATCCTATCCGGGTAATAAAGCGCTGATAGAAAAAGGTTCAATCCCGATCGGGGAAGAGTGGGATGGAAACCTGGCGGTATTTATAGAAAAAGTAAATCAAGAGAAGACAGAGCAATTAAGCATCTTTGATCTATAAATAGCTTAATTACACGAAAAATGGCGCTACTAAGAAGGTGAATTGACGATGGCGTTATCATATAACAAACTTGTCCGCGATCGCATACCCGAGATTATTGAATCTACGGGTAAACGCTGCACCACTGAAATTCTATCCGCTGAAGACTATCTCCGTATGATTGATGCAAAGCTGGATGAAGAGCTCGCAGAATACCATAAGGATCAGAATATCGAGGAATTAGCCGATCTCTTGGAAGTCATACGAGCGGCAGCTATTGCTCGGGGCTATACGATAGAAGATCTGGAGCGGGTGTGCGCAGAAAAAGCCGCTAAACGCGGTGGCTTTGAGAAGCGGATTCTGCTGAAGGAAGTATATGAGTAATTGAAAACCATGGATTTGAGCGAAAAGATAAGGGCCCTTTATGCGATTGTCAATGACCTAGAGACTGCGTATCCGGGCAGACGATTTACGTTGGACGGACATATGATCGGCAGCATCGGAGAAGTAATTGCTGCTGAGGCATTTGGCCTGAATTTGTTGCCCAACTCAACTCCTGAGCATGATGCCATTGCCTATGACGGCAGGCTTGTTCAGATCAAAGTTACGCAAAGGGATCGTATCGCGTTGAGCGCATGTCCGGAACATCTTCTCGTATTGCGTATTGATGGAAACGGATCATGGAGTGTTGTGTATAATGGGCCGGGGGAACCCGCATGGGAAAGATCCGGGAAAACTCAGAAGAATGGTCAGCGGCCTATAAGGCTTTCTATACTGGAATCTTTGATGGCCAAAACAGATGAACGAGACCAATTAATACGGGTTAAATGAGGTGAACCACCATGCCTGAATACAGATCAGCCTCCGGCAGTGCGGCCGAGGATCTGTTCATAGACCTTTTTGCGGATACCTTCGGGGCAGAAAAAGCCGGGTATCTGTATTCACAGTACCCGTTTTACGACATTTATCAGAATGCCCGCTTTGCCGACTTTGTGCTGGAAAACAGCCCGACCCGTGTCGCCATTGAGATCGACGACGAGGCATCCCACAATCCGCGCCTGGTTTCGCAGGACAAGTTCTATGATGATCTGCTGAAGCAAAACAGCATGATTCACCTGGGCTGGGATGTGTACCGCTGGGCGGTCCGGCAGATGCAGAAGCAGCCGGAAACCGTGAAGGACGAGCTGCGCGTATTCCTCGGCAGCGATCCGCGCTTCAAGGAGATCGAGGACTATCTGCCTACCCAGCAGGGCCGGGCGCTGAAGGCCGATCAACTGGAGCTGCGGGAGTATCAGCAAGAGGCGCTGGATTCGCTGGAAGCCATGCGGCAAAACCGGGAGACCATCGCACTGCTCTATCATGCCACAGGCACGGGCAAAACTGTTACCGCAGTCATGGACGCGAAACGTTGCGGAGGCCGGGTGCTCTTTGTAGCGCACACGATGGAGCTGGTGAACCAGGCTTACAACACCTTCCGCGACCTGTGGCCGGAGGTGACGGTCGGCAAGTTTGCGGACAACCTCAAGGAGCCGGACGCCTATGTGGTGTGCGGCAGCGTCCAGAGTGTGGCGCTGAATCTGGATCAGTTCCGGGAGGACGCTTTCGACTATCTGATCATCGACGAGGCGCACCACGCCTCCGCGGATACATATCAGAAGGTGCTGGCTTATTTCAAGCCGCAGTTTACACTGGGACTCACCGCTACGCCGGAGCGGGCGGACGATGTAAATATCCTGGAGATCTTCAAGAACACCGCCCACAAACTGGATATCCAGACCGCCGTGGGGATCGGGGCGCTGGTGCCGGTCCGCTGCATCCGCATCCATACCAACATTGACATGACCAAGGTTCGCTTCAACAGTGTTCAGTATAATATCCGCGACCTGGACGTGAAGATCTGCGTGACCGAGCGCAACCAGCTCATTGTGGATACCTGGCTGGACTATGTGAAGGATAAGCGTACCGTCGTGTTCTGCGCCTCCGTGAAGCACGCTGAGCAGATTGCAGAACTGTTCCGGGCGGCCGGCGTCGCTGCGATTGCCGTGTCCGGCAGCATGAAGACCTCCGAGCGCAACGAGCAGCTTGCCAAGTTTGCCGGCGGTGAGATCAAGGTGCTTTGCGCATGCGATCTGCTGAACGAAGGCTGGGACTGTCCGCAAACGGAAGTGCTGTTCATGGCGCGCCCCACCATGTCGAAGGTGCTGTACACACAGCAGCTTGGCCGCGGCATGCGCACAGCGGAGGGCAAAGATCACCTGATGGTGTTTGATTTCGTGGACAATGCCAGCCAGTACAATATGCCTTATTCGCTGCACCGCCTGTTCAAGCTGAACGAGTATCACGCGGGCGGCACGGTTGTCGGCAAGAAGGGCCAGCGCGAGGCTGAGAAAGACTTGTACCGCAAGGGCGAGAAGCCGGATGCGATCATCGACTATCCCGTGGATGCTACCGATTACGAACTGGTGGATATTTTCAACTGGCAGGAAGAAGCTGCCGGGATGATTTCGCAAATGGAGTTCGTGCGCAGGGTAGATGTGCAGAGCGAAACCATTGAGCGCTATGTGCGAGAAGGGAAGCTGGTGCCGGATCTGATCGTACCCATGAGCGAACACCGCACTTTCAAGTATTTCAAAGAGGAGACCCTGCAGGCCTATGCTGAGCAGTATGGCTGGAAGCTCATCGATGACAGCAACCGCAAGCAGCTGTTCATGGAAATGATTGAGCAGATGGATATGAGCTATTCCTACAAGCCTGTGCTGCTGAAAGCGATCCTGACCTATGCGGACGCTGCCGGGCGTGTGAAGATCAGCGATATCGTCTCTTATTTCCGGAGCTTCTACGAGGCCCGCCGCGCTGCTGGCCTAAAGGTGGAGAAAGCCAACAGCATCTTCGCCAAAGGCGGCTACACCGACAAAGAGGCCGAGCGAAATATCCTCTCCAATCCCTTTAAACGCTTCGAGGACATGAACATGATGCGCCATACCAAAACGCTGGGTATCATCGAGGTGGACGGGACGGTATGGAAGAAGCTGAGTGAAGATGAGAAGAAGCAGATTGAGAGGATGTGCGAAGAGAAGATTGAAACTTACTATATACGATAATACTTATTAGCTTTATCCCTCATATGAAGCTGTTTTGTGTGATTCAGAAAGAGGCATTGGTATGTCTAAGACTATGATTTGGCCATTTTTTATTTTGAACGGATGAGTATCACTGAGGTGAAATAGCCGATGATGAACGAACACGGTGAAATCATCCTCTATCAAACCGAGGATGGATTGGCAAAAATTGATGTGCGTTTCGAGGATGAGACAGTCTGGCTGACGCAGGCACAGCTCTGCGATCTGTACCAGATCAGCAAGTCCAATATCAGCGAGCACATCAAACACATCTTTGCCGAGGGTGAGCTGGAGGAGAGCCAAGTTGTTCGGAAATTCCGAACAACTGCTGCTGACGGCAAGAGCTATAATATGTCCTTCTACAATCTCGACATGATCATCTACCTCGGCTACAGGGTCAAGTCCCTGACGGCCACACGCTTTCGCCAGTGGGCCACCGCGCGCTTGAAGGAGTACATGATCAAGGGCTTTGTGCGCGATGACGAGCGGCTGAAAGGCCACAGCGGCGGGGACTACTGGAAAGAACTCCTTGACCGCATCCGGGATATCCGCTCCTCGGAAAAGGTGATGTGCCGGCAGGTTCTGGATCTCTAAGCCACCAGCCAGGACTATGACCCCTCGAGTCCGGAGTACGTGCAGCTTTTCAAGATCGTGCAGAACAAACTGCACTATGCGGCCCACGGTCACACAGCGGCGGAGGTCATCTTTGAGCGCGCCGACGCAGATCAGGAGTTCATGGGTCTGCGTACCTTTGCCGGGGAGTTCCCGGTCAAGAAGGACACGGAGATCGCCAAGAACTATCTGGACGAGGACGAACTGCGGGTGCTGAACAATCTGGTCTCCGGCTATTTTGACTTTGCCGAAATCAGCGCCATTGAACACCTCCCCATGTATATGAAGGATTATATTCAGCAGCGTGACGCGATCCTGTCCTCCGGCGGGCGAAAGTTGCTCTCGGACGCGGGCTCTGTCTCCCACGCGGCGGCCATCGAAAAGGCGCACGGCGAGTACCGCAAGTACCAGCAGAAGACGCTCACGCCGGTGGAGGAAGCCTATCTGCAAAGCCTCCGCGCCGCCGAAAAAGAAGTCAAAACCGAACAGAAAAAGGGAAAGAAAAATGCCTGAACAAACATTGCCTTTGGACGATCACGGGCAAATATGTTATTTACTGTGGACTTGCCGCAGTAGTAGATAATATGCAGTACCTCAATGTGGAAGAGCATCTATGCGATATTAGAAACTGACAATTGTTGTTTTGATTCGAAGAAAATAAGAGGTGACCAAAGATGCCAAATCGACTGATTCTGGGAATTACGAAGATAGGAGATCTGCTTCTCAATAACCATATTACACAGACAGAAGATGATCAGAATATCTCCGACATTCAATTGCAGATTCCCGAGTACCAGAGACCATATAAATGGACGGCAAAGAATGCAAACCAGTTGTTTGACGATATTCTCTACGCAAAGAGTGAAAACAAAGAGGCTTATCGGGTAGGTACCCTGATCCTGCATGAAGCCAAAAAGCGGGAATGCTATAATATTGTTGATGGGCAACAGAGAACGATTACCTTTTCTTTGCTGCTTAAGGCGTTAGGCGCAGGACCGATTGCCTTTCTGGGGCAGCAATTGACGGTGAACCCCTATAATCTTCACAATATTCCAAATAACTACCGGGCATTTGTCCGCCGGATAAACAATCTTTCCCAAAACGCAAAAGACGATTTACTTGCATACATTGAGAACAACTGTGAAATGATTGTTGTAATAACAAAGGACCTTTCAGAGGCTTTCCAGTTCTTCGATTCTCAAAACGCCAGAGGAAAGAAACTATATCCGCATGACCTTTTGAAGGCATATCATCTTCGGGAGATGACAGGACTTGATACTGAGCAGACAGAAAAGACCGTAAAAATATGGGAAGATATGAACCAGAAGGATCTCTCTGCATTGTTTACAGATTATCTGTATCGCCTCAAAGAGTGGATACGAGGAAATAAAGCGGCAGAATTAGATGAACACAACATTGATTTGTTCAAGGGGATCACCGGTTCAGATAATTACCCATATGCACAGTATTATAAAGGGGCATTTTCTTACGCGGACAATCTCAATCATTCCTCAACACCATTTGTTACAGGCTTACATAAGCTGAGCCCGTTCCAATTGGATACCCCTATCGTGGCAGGAAAGCCGTTTTTTGATTATGCAAAACACTATTTCGATATTCTTGCTGATATCCGGAACAACGACAAATACGAAGGGTATCTGATCAATGACAGCGATATAGTTAAAACCCTGGATTTACGGACATATCGCAACGGTGTTGGAAACCGTATCACAAGGTTATTGTTTGACACCGCGATTTTGCTGTACGTAGATCGGTTTTGCCCAGAAAAACCGGCGAAAGCAGATTTGAATCTACTGAATCAGTTCGTTGTATACGCATTCGTTTGGGCGTATTCTTTGCGGGCACAGTATATGAATGTGGGTTGGCTTACGGCCCAGAATTATATTATGGGGGCCGCAAACAAAGAAGGCATAGTTAATTCGTTTAATCTTTACAGGACAATCACAGAGGCAGATTCTCCTATGACGCTTCTCAGTCTACTTGCGGACAGAATCATGCCCTTGCCAACTGGCATGATTGCTGCCAATGCCAAGCAGGATACGATAGATGAAGTTGATGAAGAAACCGGTATCTATCAAAACTATCTGCATTACTTCGATGTAAATGGTTTCAGGAGGACTTAAGGTGAAGACGAAAGATTTGCCGCTGAAAGAAGTATCTATACTGGAATTATTCAACGGAACCGTTCAGGCGACATTTGAAGTCCCGATCTATCAGCGGAATTTTGCCTGGGAAAAGGACGAAATCACAGCGCTTATTCAGGACATCTATGACGCGTGGAAAAAAGACAGCGGATCCGTCTATTTTATTGGCACGTTGGTGTCTTTTCACAAAGGCGACAACGTTTTTGAAATCATAGACGGTCAACAGCGACTGACTACTTTGACACTGATTCAGGATGTGCTTGATATCCCTATGCGCAACAAGCTTACATACAGGGCCAGAAGAAAAGCAACCAATACTCTTAACGCGCTTTCAAGGGCAAAGCTTGATATTGATGAGGTGGACACAGGCATAGTGGATGGATTTCGCTTTGCCAAAACGGCAATCAGCGAGATTCTCTCCGAACAAGAAATTGACGGTTTCAAAAAATTTTTCCAGAATAGAGTTCATATCATCCATTATCTGGTCCCCCGGGACATTGATCTCAATCGGTATTTTGAGATTATGAACTCACGAGGAGAACAGTTGGAAAAACACGAGATTGTGAAAGCAAATCTGCTGGCTATGTTGAAAGATCCTGCTGACCGTAGTCGATTTAATCGGATATGGGAATGCTGCAGTGACATGAGTCTGTACATCCAGCAAAAATATCCCGAAGCACGTATCTTTGGAGAAAGTTTGGATCAATTTATTATAAAGAGCTTTGAGGACTTACCTGCGGGTGACGTAGAACAACAGTCCAGTGTCAGTATCGAAAACCTTCTTGGTCCGGAAGCCGGAAGCCAAGAGGGAAAACTGGTTTATGATGAAGAACAACTTGACGCGTTTCAGCCAATCATCGATTTTTCCAATTTTCTTTTAATAGTTTTGAAACTGACTCGTATTCGTGAAGAAGAAGGTTTTTCTCCGGCAATTTTCAATCTTGATGACAAGGAACTTCTCAATGAGTTTGGAAAAATATCTCTGGGTGAATTGTTTGTCAAGAGATTCGGCTACAACCTTCTGAAAGCAAAATTCCTTCTCGATAACTATATGGTTCATCACTCAAAAGAAGAGGATCGGGTTGAGAACAACCCATGGAAACTCCAGAGATGGCAAAGAGATAAACGGAAAAAAGGCTATCTGAAGAATCTTGTGCCCGAAGACGAAACTCAGACAGAGCTGCAGCATTTGCTGTCCATGTTTGAAGTTTCGTTTACAGCCAGACAGCGAAAGAATTATTTGTTTTATTGTCTGCTCTATTTATTTGACCTTCCTTCCTATGCAGAAAGAATCCGGTACCTGAAATGGTATTGTTGGTTTGTGAAGGGATTGGCAGACAAGTATTTCCGAAATGTATATCTTGTTACTGACAGGCTCAATGAAATCAACACACCTCTACCCGGCAGTTTTGATGACGTGATTCTTCAAGAAGGCAAAGTGAATACCGAGGATCTTGCCGATACAGGGGAAAAGGAATTCACAGCGATTTACGGGGATGGGACGGAAAAGTCCCGAGGTATTCCTTTGTTTGTGTTTAACTATCTTGACTATAAGCTTTGGCGGCGTTATGCATTGAAACTTCGGGGCGAGGGTACTAAAAAGGGAAGTAAAGAGCGCATAGAATTTTTTGAAGAACTAGGCTGCAGCGATTTTGACCTTAAAGTATTCGACCAATTCTATTTCTCCCGTACCCGCAGAAGTCTCGAACATTATTTTCCACAGGCCAATGCAAATGGGCTAGATGGTGCACCGGATGAAAACCAGATCAATTGCTTAGGTAATTTTGCGATGATCGGCAGTGAGGCTAACAGTTCCGGATCCAACTGGAGTCCGAAAACGAAACTGGATCATTATCTCGATCCCACCGGAAAAATCAGGCAAATCAGCATTGCTTCAATCAAATTCATGATTATGATGCAAAGATGCAAAGACAACCAGGATCGGCGGGAGCCAGGACGAGAGTGGGTATTTGAGGATATAAAAAATCATCAGGAACGCATGCTGAAGATGATGTTTAAGTAAGATTTTTTCAAGGGGCTGCTTCTCGCAAATAGATTGTTCAGAAAATCAGCATGGATTCTCCATCCAGTCAAAGCGCCCGGACTATTTTGCTCGTGTTCAGATTCAGACCGGCGGGTATGGGATTCAGTGGGGCGAAAATCTGAGTATCCCGGATTCCGTGCTTTACGATATGGGCAGGCGCATCCCCCTGACGGCGGATGATTTCAGAGCCTTTGCCGCCGAACGGGTCATTAACGCGGTAGACGCTGCGGAAATCCTGAACTGCTCCCGGCAGTATATCAATGACCTTGTTAAGACCGGAAAGTTGCATCCGATTAAGGCAACAGGTAAAAATACCCTGTTTTTGAAAAGCGAAGTGCTGAGAAGAAACTGGCAATGAATGCAGCATCCTGTACGGCAATACAACAATCCCGGATCAGGTTGTGTGAGGTTCAAGAAGTCTGATTTGGAAGAGAGTGCTGTTTCTTGTAATAATGCGTCGGAAAATGATGTTGTTTTTCATTGTTTATTGCATTGTTTTCTCTCTCGTGTTATAATACAGCCATATCAAAGAGCAAGGGGGCCTGAATATGTACCGCCTGATCGACGACTATCTTGCGCAATGGCATGAGGATAAATACCGCAAGCCCTTGGTGATCCAGGGCGCGAGACAGGTTGGAAAGACGTATGCTGTGTTGGAGTTCGGCAGAAAGCATTACGATAATGTGGCCTATTTCAATTTTCAGACCAGCCCGATTTTGGGAAAAACGTTTGCTGAAGATTTGAGCCCCGCTTACCTTCTTCCGATTCTGAGCCATATCAGCGGGCAGACGATCACAAAAGGCCGGACGCTGATCGTGTTTGATGAGATCCAGCTCTGCGAGCGTGCGCTCACCTCTCTGAAATACTTTTGTGAAGAGGCGCCAGAATACCATGTCATAGCGGCAGGCAGTCTTCTCGGGGTAGCGGTCAATCGGGAAAAATATGCTTTTCCTGTTGGAAAAGTGGATCGCTATACCATGTACCCGATGAATATGGAGGAGTTTCTGATCGCACTGGGCGAGCAGGATCTTGTCGCGCGGATCAAGGTCTGCTTTACGGATCACCAACCGATGCCGGCTGCGCTGCACGAACTTGCGCTCAAGCTGTATCGACAGTATCTTGTGATCGGCGGCATGCCGGAGGCTGTGGCGCGCTTTGTCGAGACCGGGGATTTCACCCAGGTGCGTCATATTCAGGATACCATTCAAATGGACTATCTGGACGATATGTCAAAATATCAGGACAACTCTGGCGAGATCAAAAAGACCCGGTTGACCTACGGGACGATTGCGGTGCAGCTCTCCAAGAAGAACACCCGTTTTCAGTACAAACTGATCAAGAAGGGAGCCAGAGCAGCGGAGTACGAGAATGCAATCCAGTGGCTGGTGACGGCCAATCTGGTGCATCAGGTCTACCGCGCGGAGCAGATCATGAAGCCGCTTGACAACTACAAAGACATTGACGATTTCAAAATCTTCCTCTCGGACATGGGACTCCTCTGCGCCCAAAAGGATATTCGTCCGAATGACGTGCTCTTCATGGAAGAGGAACTGGTTGAATTCAAAGGCGGCATGATCGAGAACTATGTGGACAATCAGCTCACCATAAATGGCCTGCGCACTTACTTCTGGCGGAACGAAAAAGGGACGAAGGAAGTCGATTTTGTCGTTTCTCTTGATGGCAAGCTAATCCCAATTGAGGCAAAGAGCGGTGACCGGGTTACCTCTGTCAGTCTCAACGATTATATAAAGGAATTCAAGCCTGCGTATTCGATCCGGATCTCTCAGCGAAACTTCGGCTTTGAGAACGGGATTTTGTCGGTTCCGCTGTACGCGGTGTTTTGCATCAAGTGATTTTGGGCCGAATTCCAAACCTGAGCAGGAGAATTATGAATGTGCCAGAGAAATGCTGCGTCTTGATTCGGCATTAAATTGACACATTAATAACTAAAACTTCCCACATAAAAAGTGGCTGCAAAGCCGCATGAAATCTGGGAAAGCCGCCTCAAGGTAGTGTCAAGCGGCAACGGAAGAGTGAGGAATTCCGAGTGCCGAGCGCAGATGCTGTGGGAG